>Ga0256831_1000220_pt1 | contig 30529 bp, 23 predicted proteins | sample 132544metaG_FD_189087 | JGI IMG/M metagenome (GOLD analysis project Ga0256831, IMG submission 189087) | Hydrothermal vent microbial communities from Lau Basin, Pacific Ocean - 132-544 | ecosystem: Environmental > Aquatic > Marine > Hydrothermal vents | place: Pacific Ocean: Lau Basin | collected... | reverse complement strand
GTCTATGGCAAAGATCTTTTACCAAACATCGGTGAATTGTCTCCTAATATTCTGCAACCGGCAGTTGATAAACTACTGGGCAAGGAAGTATCTGAAGATAAAAAAAATAGCAATAAACTATTCCCAAGACCACCAACTATGTGTGTGGCCTGTCCTCACTTAGGACCCTATTTTGCTTTAGCACACATGCGTAACGTTACTATCACTGGTGATATTGGTTGTTATACATTAGGTGCTGGGCAACCTTGGAATGCTCTGGATACATGCATTTCAATGGGAGCCTCTATGGGCGTTGCTCATGGTATGGATAAAGGCAGAGGTGATGTCGATAGTAAAAAGGCCATAGTTGCTGTCATCGGAGACTCAACATTTCTCCATATGGGGATGCAAGGCTTAGTGGATATTACTTATAACAAGGGCAATGTCACGGTTTTACTATTGGATAATCGTGCTGTGGGTATGACCGGAGGACAAAATAATCCGGGCATGGGTAAAGACCTGCACAATCAAGATACCGTACGTATTGATTTTGTGCAATTAGTCGAAGCCTTAGGCGTTAAAAAAGAACGCATCCGAGTGGTTAACCCTTACGAACTACCTAACGTCATGAAAGCCTTACGCGAAGAAACCAAGATTGCAGAGCCTTCCGTTATTATTACCAATGAGCCTTGTGTCCTAGTTGATGCTTATGAATCACGAGTCCCTTTAAAGGTAGTGGCAGAAGATTGTACCGGCTGTGGTAATTGCTTAGACACTGGTTGCCCCGCTATTTTTGTTACTCATAGGGAAACCGTTGTCAAACCCAATGGCCGAGAAAAAGAACTGGCTTTTGTGCGTATTGATAGTGATGTTTGCACTGGCTGTAATTTATGTACTAAGCCGTGCGCACCCGATTGTATTATCCCTATGTCAGGCAAGGATCTACAACAAAAGGTCGTTGAGTTTCGATCACAGGAGCCAAAATGAATACGATAGAAAATCATACCATTACTAACATTCTGGTATCAGGTATCGGTGGTCAAGGCGTAATGACCGCAGCAGAAATTCTTGCTGAGTCTGCCATTGACCAAGGCTTTGATGTTAAAAAAACAGAAGTTGCTGGTATGGCACAGCGTGGTGGTGTCGTTACCTCACATGTTCGCTTTGGCCATAAAGTATTGTCCCCTATTATTGTTGAAGGACAAGCTGACATTATGCTCAGTTTTGAAGCCGCTGAAGCCTTACGCTGGGAGCATTGGCTAAAAAAAGGAGCGGTCATATTAGTCAATAATAATCATATGGAACCCCCCGTGGTTAATCTTGGCTTATTTGATTATCCTGAGGATCCCATTGCACAATTGAAAGCATCGGATAAAACCATTGGCTATTTTGATGCCACAGCCATTGCTCGTGAATTGGGTAATTTAAAATTAGTCAATACCATTATGCTTGGAGCGGTATCTGATTTTTTACCTTTTCCAGCTGAAGTGGTACGCAATAATATTATTAGTCGTTTTAAGCAGCGCAAACCTAAATTAGTTGCTATTAATGAACAGGCTTTTGATATGGGGCGAGAGAAAAGCGAAGCGATTAGAAATACTTAGTTATTAATAATACAAATTTAACCTAAATTACTATTTTTTTTAACCATCGGTAGAGAGTTTAATATGATAAAAAAACACTATTATAAACTTGCCTTAGCGACACTGTTGGCCTTGCCAAGTGTTTCTGCTATTGCACAAGACACAGATACGGCGTCAAAATTCACTTGGGGTGGCGATGTCCGTTTTCGCATGGTCAGCTTAAATGATATTCCATTAGAAGCGGCTCGTAATATCCGCTTTAAAATAGAAGAGTCTAATTTTACTCGCTTTCGAACCCGACTATGGGGCAAGTATGTTTTTAATAATGATTATCAATTTAAAATTCGTGCGGTCAATGAATTTAGAAATTATGATGTCAATAATTTACGCCATGATGTCGCAGGAAAAATTAAATCAGATAACGCTTGGAAAGCATTAGATGAAATCATATTTGATGAACTGTATTTAGATATTAACAATCAGTTCGGTGGTAAACTTAATTTTCGTATCGGTCGACAAGCATTAATCTACGGCACTGGAAAAGTATTATTAGAGGGCAATCCTCTTGATGGCTCTCGCAGTATTTATAACGATGCCATCAAAGCCGTCTATAAAATAAATGATAAAAACACCTTAGATTTCTTTTATTTTAATAACCCCAATGAAGACAGTTTAGCAATTCATAGTTCTCATCGTAATTTAGTTGAATGGGATGAAGAGGGAGCGGCCATCTATGGTAAAAGTAAATCTTTTGATAAAGTCCCTTTTGAATATTACTATGTTTACAAGGATGAAAAACGTCATGGTGCTGATGGTGATAGAGTTCATTTAAACACCATGGGCGGACGTATTATGCCCAAGTTTACTCCAACCATAAATGCGAATATTGAATTTGCCAGCCAATGGGGTTCACAAGGGGGTACGGATATCGGAGGCACCTTATTTGATTCACAATTAAATTGGAATATCATGCCAGATAGTTCCTTAAAGCTAACCCCATCCATTGGTTATTATTATCTCTCTGGTGATGATGCGAGTAGTTCCGATAATGAAGCATGGCACCCAGTATTATCACGTTGGCCACAATTCAGTGAATTGTATCTTTATTCTTTTATTGATGGTGCAGGTGGTCATAATATCGGTAGCTGGAGTAATATCAGTATGCCTTGGATTGGCTTATCAATGGTGCCTATGAAAGATACTAATTTAAGCATTCGTTATTACAAAATGAAGGCTAATGAAATTGACCGAAATAGTCACCCCGGCTTAGGGGATGACCGTGGTGATTTAATTACGGCAAAGTTCAAGTTTAAAATTAATAAACAATGGTATGGTCATCTGGTTGCTGAATTCTTAGATCCTGGTAATTATTATCAAGATGGTATGGATAAGGCGCACTTCTTAAGAGCAGAAATTAATTATAAGTTTTGATTAATTTTACCCCCTCTCTTTAGTCGTTAGGTTAAACTCTCAGCATTTCAAGGCTGAGAGTTTAGCCAAGCAACTATTTTAATTTTTTTGAATGACATAATACGGTACTATCATTATAAGTCATTTGTTCTTTAGTAAAATTGGCATAACATTGCCATTGAATATTTATTTTTTTAATCTTAGGAACTAATAATAGATATTTATCTATTCCCAGTTTTTTATTCAAACGAGCAAGTATTGCCCCATCTTTTTTAATTTTCACATTATCAATCAAATCACTTTTTAAATCATCCTGAGAAAAATCCAACACCTTTAAACTATTAGGCCAACTCCCTTCTGCGGTATAAAACTCTTGCATACTAAGCTTTAAATCAGTCAATGACATACGGGCTTGTATGAACATCGCTTGCATATGCATACCATTGATATGAGAAGGATTATCCATATCTTCAGTAAATTCATCCGCATCAACATCTATTTGTTTATCTTTACCATCACGAAATGCTTTTACTATTTGTGACTGATTCTGACAGCGTGTTTGTTGATAAGAATAGCCACCTTCTGCTGTTTTGCATTTATAGAGTTTTCCAGCAAAAGCTGATTGAGCACTACCTATCAAAACGAAGCTCATCAGTATTACATATTTTTGCATGCTTTTTACCTTTTATTAGCTGTTAAACAAAAGCTTATTATATTCTTTGTAGCCTTATTAATCTGAGTTCTGGATAACCAAACAAGTAACGTATTGATTAGCCTGTATTTGTTACAGAAGTCGCCGTAAATACATCCTTGTAGGCTTCACTTTGGCATCCATGCCAAAGAGACTTCTTCCACAAACACAGGCTAATCAACACTCTGAAGCTATTTTCAAGATCATCTTATCCAGCATTCAAGTTTATTAACAATAACACCCATTTTCATTCTGTAATCATAGTTTATATTATTTTTTCTGCCACAATTACAAATCATAAAATTTACCATCATTTTCCTTGACTTGGAGTTAACTCCATATAGTATCCTAATTATAATTTAAAACTAACATAAGAGCTGTATCACTTACTATGTCATTACAAAAATACATTAATGTCCATTCTATGCCTTGGCTTGCTCTTTTTAGCACCAGTGCAACACTTCTTTGCTGTGCCTTACCCATATTGCTGGTCTCTTTGGGCATGGGAGCCAGTGTTGCTTCTTTGGTGAGCAATATGCCTTGGTTGATAACACTGAGCGAACATAAAATTTGGCTATTCAGTATCTCTGCCCTATTACTATTATTTTCCTTTATCAGCCTATTTCGACCTAATCGAAGCTGTCCAAGTGATGCTAAATTAGGTCATTTATGCCAACAATCCCAAGTTTGGAATCGAAGAATTTTATGGTTGTCTCTGATCATTTGGGGTATTGGTTTCTTTGCCGCCTTTCTGGCATTACCATTACAAATTTGGTTCGATCATTTATTTATTGGAGTATCAGCATGAAGTCATTATTAAGCACTATTATTGTATTATTCAGTCTACTGTTTATTAGCTCAACTGCTTTTTCTAAAGGTGCTGATGGGGCTCCTTCTGATAGTTATGAAATGAATGTTAACGGTATGACCTGCCCTTTTTGTGTTTATGGTATTGAAAAAAAACTCAATAAGTTAGCTCATGTAAAAAAAGCCAGAGTCAGTCTTAAGCAGAAAAAAGTTCAAATTGAAATGGAACATGGCCAGATTTTTAATGAAGACGAGGTAAGGCAAGTGATCACTGATTCTGGATTTACCCCGGGTAAATTACTATGAAGTCCACATCAAAAAATATCACTCTTATTGCTATTGGTTTCCTTTTATTTCCCCAGTTACTATGGGCGATGGGTTTACGTTCATTTGTTGCCTTACCTATTGAAGAAGGAGGTCATGTCATCCGGCTAATTGCTGAACAAAATAAGCGCCCAAGCAATACTTATCTTAGTGCCAATTATGCTTATGGGATCAGTGCCAAACAAACATTATTATTGGGTCTACCGTATCGCCTATCACCCTCTGGCTCTGAGCGAACTGGAAATATAAGTGCCTTGTACCGTCATATTATCTGGCAAAGTGATAGCCCAAATAGTACCACCCGTATTGGTCTGCTTGGTGGTGCCGTATTAGCAACAAAAAAAGAACGTGACAGCTCCATCCAAGCGGGTATAGTCTCTAGCTTTTATCAACAGCGTTATGAATTTGATGCTGATATTTTATACCGTCAAGGCTTGGGCAATAATAAAAATACCGGACGTTATGATTTTTCTTGGCAATATCGTCTCAGTCCTGCACACTATCCAGAGTGGGGAAGCGCTTCTGAATGGGATGGTGTTATAGAACTCAATGGCCGTTATCTTGAAGGAAATTCCACGACGCATCAAATCACCACAGGCTTGCAATGGATCCATAAACAATGGGTACTTGAAGGAGGAATTTTTCATGATCTTAATAATAAACATAATACTGGCCTGCTATTAAGCACCCGTTTGCATTTTTAATCACATGAAAAATAAGTCTAAATTACCTCCATCTCTTATGATAGAAATATTTTCTTCACCCAATTGTCATGCCTGTAGCCATGCCAAAGTCCTATTAGAGGAAATACTGATAACATTAGGCAAAGAACAGATAAACTGGCGTGAAGTCGATATTCTTAAAGAAATTGATTATGCCGTAGCAATGGGCATACTATCAACGCCTGCCATTGCCTTTAATGGCAAACTGGTCTTTACCGGAATGCCATCAAGTAAAGAATTGCACACTAAGATCATGCGGATACTTAAGCGTTGAATGTCTGTCGTTTACATGAGATATTGATCCCTACTTAACCTGAGTTCTGGGTAACTGAATAAGTAACGTATTGATTAGCCTGCATTTGTTACAGAAGTCGCCGTAAATACATCCTTGTAGGCTTCACTTTGGCATCCATGCCAAAGAGACTTCTTGCACAAATACAGGCTAACCAACACTCTGAAGTTATTTTCAAGATCATCTTATCCAGAATTCAGGTTACTTAGTTTAATTACAAGACATTTATTATTATTTTTATTTCATAGGCAATATCATGAGCACCCTCTCTATTGGTGAAACATCCGCATTATTAGGCTTAAGTACAGACACTTTACGTTATTATGAAAAGTCAGGCCTTTTACCACGAGTAGCACGAAACAATTCAGGAAGACGTATCTATGATAATACGGATATCTCTAACTTGCGATTTATTATCCGTGCTAAAAAAATGAATTTTAGTTTAGCTGAAATTACCGATTTATTACATATGCGTCAGCAACCACAAACAGCAAAGAATGCTATTCGTTTACTCACTGCACAAAAACTGAGTGAAATTGAAATTCACATTGAAGAACTGACTCACTTACGCAATGAATTAACCTTATTATTAAACTTGTGCCACAATAGTGACCAAGGCTGTCCAATTATTGATAAACTGGATAATCCTAAAACACCGATTTCTAGTTAAACCTATTGGCTATTGCATTAAGGAAAAATAATGTCTCATTGTTGCCCCTCATCTTCATCCCCGATTAACTCTGATGCCCACAAACAATCTTGTCCAAAGGCACAGCAACAAGCTAAGCATAAACAACAAGCATGCCCACAAGTAAGCCAAAGAACCATTTTACACCATCTTAAAGAACCTTGGTTATGGCAACTAAAACAGCAAAACTATTATTTTTGTCACGATCCAAAGTGTCATGTGGTGTATTTTGGACACGATCAGTCTATGATTCGACAAGATGAACTGCGTACTCTTGTGGGCATTAAGGAGGCATCAGAAAATGCCACCCTTTGTTATTGTTTTGGCGTGACTCATAAAGACATCCAAAGCAATCCAAAAATTAAAGCCTTTGTTATTGAACAAACTAAAGCACAATTATGTGCCTGTGACATACGTAATCCATCAGGAAAATGTTGTTTGGGTGATTTCCCTCACCATCAGCAACAAGATTGACCACTTGGCGTTGGACTGCAACAACTTTGCTCATCTGCTATTTTAAAATTGCTTAGCGACATATCGGCTTGTTCTTTAGATCGGTCTTTAGAGCGCTCATTAAAGGCATGATCCAATTTTTCACTGGCCTCATCTCTGATATGACGAGCAACTTCAATTACGGTATTGATCTGGTGTTCAGGCACACCGGCATGACGAAGGCGATCTAATTGACATAAGCCCATATCTGGGTGCCGTGACGCAATTCCAGATGCTAAAGAAATCATGGCGATAATGCTTGAGTGTAATTGTGGTTCTTCTGACATAAATTTTTCCTTATAAGTTACTCATATGTATTACAGTGAAATAACATTAAATATCCAACCCACTAAGGTAAATGCTACGGCTAAGACGCTGGCAAAAATGGCTAAAGCCTGCCACTTAATCACTTTTCTTAAAATCAGCATTTCAGGTAGTGATAAGGCAGCCACGCTCATCATTAAAGAAAGTGTCGTGCCAATCGCCACACCTTTTGTTAGCATGGCCTCTGCTACAGGAATAATACCCGTAGCGTTGGAATACAGTGGAATTCCTAAAATAACGGCCATAGGGACATCATACCAATTGCCACTAGCTAGATGCTCTGAGACCCAACTTTCTGGCACAAAGCCATGAAATAAAGCCCCCACAGCAATACCAATAAAGACCCATTTCCAGATCCGTCGGAGGATCTCCTTAAGCTCTCCTAAGGCATAACGATGTCGTCCTTTTAACGAGGTATCTTGTTCAGGCAAATTAGCTTGCCCCATATGAATTTTCCAAACATACTCTTCAACCCAGCGCTCAGGCTTAAACCATTGCATGATCATGCCACCAAACCAAGCAACCACTAAACCGGCAAACACATAGAGTAAGGCTAACTGCCAACCCAGCACACCAATTAAAATGACTGCAGCAACTTCATTGATCATTGGTGAGGCAATTAAAAAAGAAAAAGTGACCCCTAAAGGAATACCCGCTTCGACAAAACCGATAAATAGAGGTACTGAAGAACAGGAGCAAAATGGAGTGACCGCACCGAGAGTAACCGCCATACCTCGCGCCTGCCAATCAGGTCGATTACGGACATAGTCACGTACTTTTTCGGGTGAGAGCAGTGCTCGCAATAAACCCATGATGTAAATAATGATCACCAACATCACAAAAATTTTACTGACATCCATAACAAAAAAATGTAATGCCGAGCCATAATGACTACTAGAAGTGAATCCTAATAATTGATAAACCAGTATATTTGCGAGTTGTTCAAACATAGTATCTCAACTTTATATCTTAATTTTATAATCGTTATTTACGGTGTTTTTTCTGTTAATTCAGGTAGTGCAAAAGAAAGTAAAGCCGCCATTAAGACAAATACAGCAGACCACCAAAGACAGCCTTCCAAACCTTGATTTTGATATGCCCAGCCTGATAGAACCGTGCCCAAAAGACGGCCTCCTGCATTCGCCATATAGTAAAAACCCACACTCATAGCCACTTTATCATGGTCGGAATAGGCCAAAATAAGGTAGGAATGAATGGCTGAGTTAATAGCAAAAACAATACCAAATAAAATCAGCCCAACAATCAAAACAACATCAGCAGGCCAGCCATAATGTAAACCAAGGGCAATTCCCATTGGAAATAACGCTAAAATAAAAACCCATAAACGAGCACTACGTCCCCCAGGCTCTTGAGCTTGATGACTGGATCGAAGCAAATTGGGGGCACTGGCTTGCACGATTCCATAACCAATCACCCAGAGCGCCAAAAAAGAACCGATATAGCTTAATGACCAACCCAGCACTTCATAAAGAAAAACCGGTAAGGCCACCACAAACCAAACATCTCGCGCGGCAAATAAAAAGAAACGAGCAGCTGATAGATAGTTAATGGCCGCAACTTTAGAAAAAACTTGAGTGAATTTTGGTTTAGACTTCATCTTACCCACTCCGGAAGGAAGTAGGATAATGGTGATCAGCATAACCAGAAATAAAAGCCCTGCAAGACTGGCCATAGCACCACGAAAACCTAACCATTCTAGTAGTATGGCACCGACAAAAAAGCCTGCTCCTTTTAGAGCATTTTTTGAACCGGTTAAAATAGCTACCCACTTAAAGAGTTTGTTATTACTGCCCTTGCTAACAATGGTTTTTACGGATGCCTTGGCCGACATTTTATTCAGATCTTTAGCGATACCTGATAGTGCCTGTGCACACATCACATAGGGAACACTCAGCAAAGCATCGGGAACAGTTAACGCCAAAAGTGCCACCACTTGCATCGCCATACCGATTTGCATCGTTAGATTAAGTCCAATACGTGCCCCTAACCAACCACCGACTAGATTAGTGACAATGCCAAAGAACTCATAAAAGAGAAACAACATAGCTACTTCAAAGGGGGAATAACCCAAGAGATGAAAATACAGCACAACCAACATCCGAATAGCACCATCGGTTATGGTAAAAGCCCAATAGCCTCCTGTAACCACCAGATAATTACGTATCCCTTGCTCCATTTTATAATGCCTTTGCTACTTTTTGAGTAAGCTCCATCATACGATTCACATAGCCCCATTCATTATCATACCAAGCATAAATTTTTACCTGAGTATTATCTATAACCATAGTAGATAAGGCATCAACAATGGATGAACGGGGATCATTGGTATAATCAGCCGACACTAAGGGGCGTTCTTCATAACCTAAAATCCCTTTTAAATCATTTTCTGCCGCTTCTTTAAAATAAGCATTGACCTCTTCGGCAGTCACTGGATGTGCGGCTTCAATAACAAGATCAGTCAGTGAGGCATTTAATAACGGGACTCGCACAGCAAGACCATTAAGCTTGCCCTCAAGCTCAGGAAATATTTTAACAATCGCTTTGGCTGATCCCGATGAAGTGGGGATTAATGACTGTCCGCAAGCTCTTGCCCGACGTAAATCTTTATGTCCCTTATCGACAATGGTTTGCGTATTGGTAATATCATGTATGGTGGTCATACAACCATGTTTAATACCAATTTTCTCATGCAATACTTTAATGACTGGAGCCAAACAATTTGTGGTACAAGATGCGGCGGTTAATAGATGATGCGCTTGGGGATCATACAAATGATCATTAATGCCATAAACAATATTTAATGCACCTTCTGTAGGTGCTGCCACAATGACTTTTTTGACGCCTTGATTAAAATAATCTTGTAAGCTATCTGGCTTTTTATGATGCTTACCGGTTGCTTCAATTACAATATCACAGCCCGACCAATCGGTTTGTGATATATCTTTATGCTCGCTATAGGATAACGATTGACCATCAACGATCATGTTATTATTTTCTACATCGGCATCTTTATCCCAAGTACCATGAACCGAATCAAATTTCAGCAAATGCGCTGAGCCATAAACATCGCTAGCAACTTCATTAATACGCACAATATCGTAGTCAGGCATAGCCCAACCCGCTCGTAAGCCTAGTCGCCCCATGCGACCAAAACCATTGATTCCAACCTTAATTGTCATGCAGTTATTCTCCTATAGAATGACATTTTATCCCTATTATTCAGAGTTGCTTGCTAGTCACTAAGCCATTTTTTTATGGCATCTGATCCTGGTAAACCACCGGCATGAACCACATGACCATCGACTACCACACCGGGAGTTGACATTACCCCATAGCCCATAATTTGTGCCATATCCGTTACTTTTTCTAGTTCAATATCAATACCCGCTTGTTCGGCGGCCATGCTGATTAAGTTAGCAGTGGTTTCACAATTTTTACAACCTGAACCTAACACTTTAATTTTTTTCATCACAATACCCCATTGCCTCTCGAAAATTTTTAATCACTTAGCTAACACAAAAAGTTAAGTGATTTAATAAGATAGTACATCTAATTAGTTATATATCTATCAATATAGATGTATAATATCTATATTGATAGATATGTCAATAGAAATTGATCAAATTTAAACCTAGAAAAATCCATTAAGAGGTAGTAAAAATAATTTCAGTACTGGGGATGCAAGGCTTTGTTGGCTGAAATGACAAGCGATTTGTATAAGAGGATGAAGTACGGAAACGGGGCTTTAGCCCCGCCAAAAACTCAATTAGTCTACCGTACTAGCGACAAAACGATTACGCAAAGAAAATAATAAAGAGAAAAACACTGGAACGGCTAATAAGGTCAGAAAGGTTCCTGCAATCAAACCACCTATAGCAACCACTGCCAGAGGAGATAAACGCTCAATGCCGACCGCCCATTCCAAGGCTAAAGGGATCATTCCCACCGCAGAGGACATAGCTGTCATTAAAATAGGACGGGTTCTTTTGGCCACAGCATCAAGCAGTGCGGTGTTTATATCTGTCCCCTTTTTCATGGCTTCTTTGGCAAAATCAATGAGTAAAATACCATTATTAACCACAATACCCATTAAGAGAATTAGCCCCATAAATGCTGGCATAGAACCAAACTTATCACCTAATAATAAGCCCCATGCTGCTCCAATAACGGCTAAGGGTAAGCTTGCCATAATCGCAATGGGATCAAGAAATGAACGAAACGTCACACTAAGCATAAGATAGAGCATAATCAAACCTAGCAGAAATGATTTTGCTAAACGAGTAAAAGATTCTGATAATTGTTTGTATTCACCCTCATAGAGTATTTGATAACCACGAGGTAGATTTATCTTAGCAATCACCGCAGAAACTTCATCATGTAAGGTGGTAATGGCAATATTGCGTCGCCATGCAAGAACGTCAATTGTGGGTTCTAGGTATTGATGTGTTTCAGCAGTTGGAGCACTCACCATACGAGGTTGAGCCACCGATGCTAGGGGAATAAAGCCACCATGACTGCCCCGAATGGACAAGGCATTTAGATCAATGGCATCATTTCTCTGACCATCTTGCAAACGTACCCAAACGGGAATCGGATCTTCTCCCATCACTCGCAAACGACCGCCAACCATTCCCCCGACAGCCTGAGCAACCTGCTGGGCAATAGTCGCTGCTGATAGACCATAAAGACGGGCCAATGAAGGATCGACATTCAGTTCAATACGATTAGCATGACCTTGCCAACTCCGTTCTACACCCGTTAAGCCTGGCAGGGTTTTTAATTGTTGTATGACTTGATCGGCCAATTTGTCTAGCACCGCAGGATCAGGCCCTTTAATCATAACATCGACATTGGCACGAATGGATGATAGCGGAGTCGCACCAAATACAGATACATTGGCAGAAATTAATCCTGGAATGGCTCTTAGGCTATGTCGCAGTTCTTCATTAATGGTATAGAGACTTTTATCACGATGAAAACGATCCACTAAATTAATGGTCACCTCACCTTGTTGCAGTAGACGTTGTGCGCCAAACGATTTGACACCCGCCTCAGAGCCAATAATTGCTGAGTCTGAGAGTAGCCAGTCTGCTGGAATCACTTGATGAATGGTGTTTTCAACCTGTTGGACAATCTTCTGCATTTGTTGGTCATCGGTATCCGCTTGTGCTTCAAATGTTATTTTAGAAATGCCCGTATCCATTAAAGGCATAATTTCTCGTCCCAACAGTCTCATTTGGCTGGCAGAAACAACAAACAAAGCAGTAAATAACACCAATACCAAGGCCCGATGTTCCAGCCCCCAAGAGACCAAATAAATGTAAAAACGTTTTAATGGTTCCATAATAAAACGGGTAAAGGGGTCTAATATAAATGCCAGCGGATCTTTAGCACCGGGCTTTAATATTAATGGCGCAAATAAAGGGATTAAGGCAACAGAGACGACTAATGAAGCCATCAGCGCCACAGATAATGTCACCGTAAGTGGTCGCAATACCGTTTGCACATAACCACCAATAAACATAATAGGCACTAATACGAGAATCGTACTAATGGTACCACTGGTATCGGCTAAGATAATTTCATCCAAACCTCGTATGGCTGCTATACGACGTTTTTCACCGAGTTCTCGCATGCGCCGTTCAATGTTTTCCATAACCACAATGACATCATCAGCCAGTAAACCTACCGCAATAATAATGGCTGATAAGGTGACCATATCGAACTCAAAACCTATCCACCAAAGGACAGCAAAACTGAGCAAATAAGAAATCGGCAATGAAATTGCCACCACTAAAGCCGCTCTAGAATTACCAATAAAGAGCAGAATGACGATCACGGTCATAATAATGGCATCACGTAACGAATTGAGCATATTATTGACGGTTAAACCAATTAAACGCCCCTGCGTATCCGCCACTTGTATCTCCAGTGTTGGAAATTGTTTTTGTACTTCTTTGAGGTGTTGATTCACCGAATCAATGACTGGCTGGGCAAAGCCTTTTTCTGATCGTAATAAGGCAATAGCAACCGCTTCTTTACCATTACCATGATAGAGTGAGGTTGGATCAGAAGCCCCCCAATGTACCCGCCCTAAGTCGCCAACACGAATATGCTGCCCCCCCTCAAGAGGGACTAGAATAGCCGCTAAATCATCTGGTCCTTTGGCCAAGGTCTGAGCTGTTAAGCGCAGACGTTCGCCATCACGAAAGACCAAGCCGGCCGGTTGAGAAATATTAGACTGGGCTAAGGCGGCCGCCACCTGAGCCACATCCAGTTGGCTGGCCAGTAATTTATCTCGGTCAAGATCAATATTGACTTGACGAATGGGCCCACCAAAAATCTCAGCTTCAGAAACCCCCGGTAAATTTAATAAGGTATCTCTTAGATCATGTTCTGCAATCCGTCTTACTTGAGCCAGATCTAAACCACTATTTACTGCCGCACTCACCGCTAAAGTCATAACGGGACGCGCCGCATCCGTGATTTTAAAAATAAGAGGTTCATGGATCCCCATAGGCAACTGTCCCCGAACACGAGAAAGTTCGGTGCTTACGGCATTGGCAGCCATATTAATTTCATTACCATACTCAAATTCAACTTGTACGGCTGAGACTTCATCACGAGAAGTTGAGGTAACACGGCGTACCCCATCAATGGCAAATAGGCGCACTTCTAAAGCGTGAGTCACCTCATTAGCTACATCATCAGCCGTCGCACCGGGCCATTGCACAACCACTGAAATACTAGGACGATTGGTATTAGGAAATAAATTAGTTGGAATATTCTTAAAGCCCAGCCAGCCCAGTAGCAAGGCAACAATCGTGGCGGCAATAATGGCATGAGGTTGTGCCAATAAACGTTCTGAAAAGGTCATTATTGGGCTCCATCAAATGAATGACTCTGTGCCACTTCAATAATGACCGGATCATTATCTTGTAATTGCAATAACACACTTTCATGAGCCATAATTAATTGATCCCCTTCGTGTAGGTCATCACTACGAATAGCAAGGACTTTATGGGCATTTAAAACAATACTCACCACCAAACGCTGTAAGTGCTTACTTACCTTGGGATCATTCTTATCACTTAACACTTTAAAAACAAAGCCTTGTTTTATTACTTGATCACTATTTGCTTGAGTCGCATTTGCTTGACTGGCTTGCCCCATTTCGACAATGGCTTGATGAGGAATGATTAAGGCATTATCAACTGACTCTAAAATAACTCGCGCTGAGATCCGTGCCCCACTGGGCAAGCCAAAGGGCATACGATTCAAATCCGCTTCTACCGTACCAAGCGCATGATCATCCAGTGCCGGAAATATCCGTGATAAGTGTACCGTTTGTTTTTGACTGCCATAAGAAAGAATCACCTCTGTTCCTGAATGCACCCGCTCCAATACCTGTTGTGGTAATTTAAGCTGTAGTCTTGAGGTGGTATCAATCGTCAGGACATACAGTTTTTTCCCCGCCATGGCAATATCACCGGGTTCACTCAAGCGTGACGCCACTAAGGCATCAACAGGTGCATAGATGGTGCCATAACCGATACGCACATTTTGCGCAGCAATTTGCCGCTGGATATTGTTGACTTGTTTTTGTGCCGATAGAGATGCGGTTTTTTTACTCTCATAGAGTTCTTGAGAAGTCAGATGTTGTTTAATCAGTTTTTTCTGCCGAGCAAATTCATCCTGTGTTCGAGACAGATCCGCTTCAGCCGCTTGCAGTTGGGCATTCAGTGCAGCTCGTTGCTCCAATAATTCATTCACTGAAATTTTAGCCAGTAAATCCCCTTTTTTGACCTTGACCCCTTCACGTGGTCCCATTGCTTCAATTTCACCTGACGTTTGACTACTAATGGTAATTTCTGTACTACCATTTAATGTAGCCAAGGCCAGAAAGTCCCTAGAAACATGGCCTTTTTTTACATTAATACTATGTAAAGCCCAAGGTGCTAGCGTTATTTTTGCCAACGATTCAACTTGAGCAAGCCGATGTTTTCGTAACAACACCGCTCCTATTGCCAAGGCCACAGCAAAAATAATAATAAAAAGGCTTGTTAAGTGTTTTGTATTCTTAGACATAGTAAGCTCACAGTAATAAAGGTGGGTTATTAAGAATTATTGTAACTGCTCGGTATATTGGCCGTATCAGGTCTAGCTGACTAAATGCTGAAAAAGAGGAGTCCATATCATCATGTAGGGCTTTATGAAAACATCCCTATTTTCACAAAGCCCGTCAATACAGCCTGCCAGACTAGATACTTTTTAAATACGTTAAATAGTTACGAATTTTTATTGACCTAAGCATTGGTTTTTGACATATTAACTCATGTGACTATAGCATATCGACAAATATAGATATAGTGACTTTTAAGGATAGTTTTATTTAAGGTAACTTAGGTCACGTAGCTAGCACAATCATTCAAAACACTAGGCAAACAATGCACATTACTGAACCCACACAATTATTCAAATCACTCTCTGATCAGACTCGTTTGCGCTGTCTGTCTTTATTAGTCCAACAAGGGGAGCTTTGTGTCTGTGAATTGACCTATGCTTTAGAGCTACCACAACCCAAAATATCCCACCACCTTGCTAATTTAAGAAAGGCAGGCTTAGTCAGTGATCGAAAAATGGGCTTGTGGATTTATTATCAAATACATCCTGAATTAGCACAATGGGTTGTTGATATGCTCAGTATATCAATACAAGGGATTCAAACTCACGAACCTTTTGCCAGTGATACTAAGCAGCTAATGAATATGCCTAATCGCCCAGAAAATTTGTATAGCGCTTAACAACAAATTTAGTTAGCTTAACCCATACCATTAAGTTGCTTAGCAATATATTTTGCATGATTGTCCGTCATACCCACCAGATAATCCACCACTCTTTGATACATAGAATATAAATCCCCTGATTTTTGGGGGCGATCATTGGCCATTAATTTTAAAATGCGTTTATTTCTAAATGACAAGCTGTGTTCATCTTTTTGATGCAGTTCATAAGTGGCTCGAATTAAATTATCTAAGACCGTTTCAATAATATTATAAGCACCCAGCTCCAATTCAATTTTTCTGGACTCATTAAAAATTTTATTAACACCTAATTTTTTAGCATCAATAATACCTTTTTTTAACGCCTCATTGGTAAAGCAATCAATTAAATCTTTAGGTTGATCATCACTGAGTAAGGCCTCTAAATTTTCCTCAAAAACTGTCATGGTATGTAAGGCTAATTTATTAATTGCCATCGCCACTAATTTTGATACTTTCTGAATATCACTACCCTGATTATTTTTAAAAACATCCTCAGTAATAGCCTGACCACATAAAGATGAAAAAATATTTTCCATATCAGAGAGTGTGATAATTTTTAGCTCTAAAGCATCTTGCAGATCCAATAGCCCATAACAAATATCATCGGCTGCTTCCATTAAATACGATAAGGGATGACGACGATAAGTACCATGATCAGAACACAAACCCAGCTCATCAAATACACATTGGAAAATCACTTTATCACTTTGGAAAAAGTTAAATTTTGCTTTGCCTTTTGCAACACAATGACTAGAAGAATAGGGGTATTTAATTAATGTCCCAAGAGTGGCAAAGGTTAAGTGCATACCACCAGAAAATAAGTGATTTTCTAATTGACTGACAATACGAAAACTTTGAGCATTACCATCAAGATTTTGAAAATCTGCTCGGTGTTTAGCCGATAATGTGTTAAGAAAATCTTGCTCTTCATTTTTTTTAAACCATTCCTTAATGACTTCTTCACCCGCATGACCAAAAGGAGGGTTGCCAATATCATGAGCCAAGCAAGCTGTCTGAATAATATAAGCAACATCGTAAGGATTAATGCTTGGATCGTATTTTTGTTTTAATAATTTGCCCGCCCTTAAACCCAAACTTCGACCCACACTAGCCACTTCTAGGCTATGGGTTAAACGATTATGGACATGATCATTTTTTGATAAGGGATGCACCTGCGTTTTTTTTGATAAACGCCGAAATGAGTTGGAAAAAATCAGCCGGTCATAGTCTTTATGAAAACTACTGCGATAATATTCTTCATTATCATCTTTTTTTATATTATCTAAGGCATAGTATCGACTTTTTGATAATAGTTTTTGCCACATAATTGTGATCCTAATTATAAATTGGTGCAACAACTGGAACTGGGACTTGAGTCCCGATTAAGCTACGGGGCTAAGACCCCAACGCCCATAATGGCTTTATTTCTTAAGCCTGAATAACGCTGTATCTGATGTTTTACAGCCATTATAAAAATAGTTTTAGCTGTGTAAACACTCAGCTGTTTACTGGCTCTTGTTATGGCAGTATAGAGTAATTCTCTGGATAATAAAGGACTGTCTTGCTCCGGCAGAACCAGAGCCACATGGTCAAATTCAGAGCCTTGTGTTTTATGGATAGTCATTGCATACACCGTCTCTACCTTGGGTAATCGTCCCAGACTCAGCCAACGGAAATCATTATCACCTTCTGGAAACACGGCATATAATTTACCATCACTATCTGGCCATAATAAACCCATATCACCATTATACAAATTGAGCTTATAGTGGTTTTGAGTCACCATAATCGGCCGACCAGCATAATAGTCATTATCAGCAACAATCAGCCCTTTTTGCCGTAATCGCTGTTCAACCCCATCATTGATACTTCTGACACTGTATTTTCCCTTACGGGTCGCAGCCAAAAATCGAAATTGCTTAAGCCATGCAATGGCCTCTTTAAGCCCCGTATGTCCCTGTGCTATTGCTGAAAAAATCGGCACATAATAATACTCAACCATATCATCAAGCCACTGTTGATAATGCGCCAAGTCAATCAGGGCAATTTGTTTTTTCGCCTGAGATAAATACTGCCAGCTTATTTTTGCATCACCAGAAATTACCTTTTTGGCTAAGTTACCTATTTCACCGCTACCATCAAAGCGATAACTTTTTTGTAATACCGTTAAATAATCATAATATCCATTAGCCTCTGATAGCTCAAAATCCACATCAGTTAAGTCACTCAGTTGCACAACACAACGTTGTGAATAGACATTAGCTTGCCGCTTAGCCTCTGGCATTAAGTCTGCCAAAATACTGCCAACCGATACTGAGGCTAATTGATCCGAGTCACCTAAAAAAATAATCCGGCATTGTGTCTCTACTGCCCGTAGCAAACGCGTCATTAAAGCTAAGTCCACCATCGACACTTCATCAACTAGAATCACATCAAAGGGAAGACGATTATCTGACCCATAACGAAAATCATGACTTTGGGGGATCACACCTAACAAACGATGTACGGTATTGGCATTCTCTGGAATTGTCGCTAAATATTGGGCATCAATATGTGGGTTTTCAGATAAGACACGTTTTGCCTTTTGAATGGATTCATTAAGACGCTGGGCAGCCTTACCCGTGGGGGCTAATAAGGCCATTCTTAATGGGGTAGGCGCTAAATATTGCAGAGCCAATAAGAGTTTGGTTACCGTAAAGGTTTTACCTGTCCCTGGCCCCCCAGCAATAATACTCATTGGGTGAATCAGAGCATTAGCAACCGCTATTTTTTGCCAGTCAATCTCATTGCTAATTGATGCTTGTTTGGGAAATAGTATCTGGATTATTTTTTTCGCTTGCTCATTATCAAATGAGTGGCTATCAACCATCTGTTGCAAACGGCTATAAAGCATGCTGCCTAATTCATCTTCAAATTGCCAATAACGACGAAGATAGAGACGCTTGTTTTCATACACTAATGGCTGTTTCGCCTCTGCCTGTAAGCTTAAAGCAACTAAGGTATTATGCCAATCATCCAATAGAGGGAATTGATAACCTGCTTTATTTTGATCCTGTTTGTTCTTTAAATCACTGCTCCTATCATCAATAGGTTTGTTAGAAGACCAGTACACACAGGTGTGTTTATTGCTGGCAATGGCCGTTAATTTTAAACAGGTGTGTCCCTCTCTTAATGCCTGCGAGGTGGCCATAATAGAGTGAAATAATAAGTCATCCATTGCTTTTGTTCGTGATGACTTAAGGGCATGGCAAATTTCTCTGGCCAGAAAAAAATCAATGGCTTGAATACCTTCTAGATGATTTTGACATTGTTTTAATGAGGTATACATATTATTCCTCTTTTCTTTTTGTGGTACTGGCATAAGCATCCGATACCGACGATGAGGAAAACAAGTGATCCAATTCTTGTAATAAGTGCGAACTTATCGTGGTCGTAAAAATACCTGTATCAGAATGGGCACTCATACCACGCAAATAAAGATAGTACACGCCACCAAAGTGTTTATCAGCATCATAGTCGTCAAGTCTATTTTTTAAATAGCGATGTAAGGCTAAACTATAGAGTAAATATTGCATATCATAATAATTATCAGCCACATTTTTATCCAAAGCGACTTGATTATAGGCATCTAATTGATCCCCCAGATAGGTAGATTTATAATCCACAACATAATAGCGCCCCTGCCAATGGAAAATTAAGTCAATAAAACCGTGCATCATACCAATTAGTGTTTGTTGCCCTAATTGCACGATCTTTGGTGGTAGATGGCTTTGTTCGGGTGCTTGGGCAGATTGCTGACAATTTTGCCGATCAGCTTGCTGATAGCGCTGTTGTCGATGTCTAGCAAGCACACTCGACAAGGCATCAAGTGGCACGCCTTGCATTGGGAAATAAAATTCACTCTCACGCAAGGTATCTGCCCAACATAAATCACTCAATTTTGGCCCATTAGGCAAAGGTGTCTGCAAACAATCCTTAAGCCAGGCGATTAGTTCCTCTTGTTGCATACTATCTAAAGATTCATTATAGCGACTCAGTGGCCGTGCTAAATTTTGTTGCCATAGTGGTGCTGAAAGTGGTGCTGAAAAATCACAATGCTCTAAAATATCATGCAATAAATTACCCGCAGCAGCACCTTTTGTTAAGGTAAAACGCACTGTTTGAGCCAAGGCAATGGCCTCTTCAGATAAATAAGCCACTGCATCTCGATCACGATCAGGTAGGGATAAACCACCATGACGCAAATTTTTTGTTAAGGCAGAAAAAGAGCTTAGCCACCAATTTCGTTCAATTTTTCCTGTAAAGACTTGGGCTTCACAGTGGGCAACATCAATAAGTGTATCACTGGAGCATTTAGCCGACAGAGGAAAGTCACTGGAATCAATAGACTGTTTGGCAATACTTGTGGGTTCTGAAGCAACTAATAATGATAATTTGGTATCCAAATCATCTTGCTTAGCTAATTGCAAGGTCTGACCCAAAGGTGATAAATGGTAATCAGCAAAAGGAGTCACACACAAATAACAACGATACTGTGCCCGAGTAATGGCCACATAAAGTAAACGAATACTTTCGGCATAGGCCTCTTCTTTATATAAGTCGATAATTTCCTGATTACGACCAAGAAAATAATTCAGTCGATAATCATCACGATTATGATACTTAAATAAATCAATGGTTTTAGAGCCAAATTTTGTAGGCTCTTTATATCGTGTTGCAAAGGGGATAAACACAATGGGGTATTCTAAACCTTTAGCACCATGCTGAGTAATAATACGGATCAGATTGGCATCACTTTCTAAGCGCAACTCACTCTCAGGTAGGTTCTGCGGTAGTTGAATTTGTTCATGTAAGTAATTCAATAATTGTTCTGGTTGCTGATACTGTTGACTGGCTTGCTGTAATAGCTCAAACAAATGAATGGTATTGGTTAATGAGCGCTCATGTTGCTGAGGATTAGGACAATACGAATGACCATCTTGCTGTTTAATCAGCATCAAGGCCATTGCCATAAAGCCTCGTTTTAGCCAGATGTCACGCAATGTAACAAGGCGATCTCGAAACAATTCCCATTGATTTTCATCCTCGTGGATCAGCCGCAGTTGCTTGCTATCACAAGCAAAGTAGTGAGTGGCTAAAGCAGCAATAAAAAAGCGATCATTCTCCAATTCTAAAATACCCGTTAAGGCCTGCTTTAATTCAGAGGCTTCTTCACTAGCAAAAACACTATCATGGGCACTTAAATAGACACTGGAATAATTGATAGCATTTAGGGCATCACTAAGATAGGCGGCTTCTTTTTTATCACGTACCAAAATGGCAATGTCCTGTGCTTGTATGCTACGTTCACCAATACGAGTATTATGAGTCAAAAGATTATGAATTTCCCAAGCACACCAACTGGCAACAATTGGACAAAAACTCTGCTTCATTTCACTATTTGAAGAGCTTATTTTAAAGGCTTCTTGATAAGCAAAAGAAATCAATTGTAAGGCGTGTTCTGTACCAATAGTAGCATCTATTTGTAGGGGGGTTAAATCGGCCTTCCCTGCTGATTTCACTGGGCTATAATCAATACCAAATTTAAACGTAGTTGCCTGTTTTTTATTATTTAATGAAGCACCATAAAACAAGCGATTATAGGCATTGATCATGGCTGTGGATGAACGCCAATTAGTATCCATTAACCATTGTTGATCGGCATCATTGCGAGCCGATAGATAGGTAAACACATCACCACTACGAAAGGCATAAATCGCCTGTTTGGGATCACCAATCATATACAATGCGACTGTATGGTTCTCTGGTTCTTTTTCTTTGGGTTCTTTTTCCTTAGGTTCTTTTTTTAGACTATTCAGATACAAGGCCTTTAAGATAGCATACTGTTGGGGATCGGTATCTTGAAATTCATCCACCAAAGCGATAGGATACTGTGTTCTTATTTGATCGGCTAGGGTATTTTCTGTGCTTAATGCCTGAGCTAATTGATGGATCAAATCATCAAAGTTCATTACTCTTTGTTGTTCTTTGGCGGCGGCAATTTTTTTACGAATAATAGTAATACCTTGGCAAGCAATATCATTGCTTTTGGCCTGCAATAATAACTTATCCAGCTCTTTTGAGTCATTTTTCAACTGTTCAAGCGGTTTAAAAAGCGTGTTTAACTGCTCTCTTATTTCCTGATCTTTTTTAGGCCAACGTCTAACACTAAAAACATTTGCCGCATCTTTTGGCATGACTAATGGTATTTTTTCGCCTTCTTGTTGGCCACTATTATTTGTTACGCCATCATTTGTTAACCACTGTATTAATACGTCCCATTCTTTCGCTCTAGTCTCTTTTTGTTTATGCGAGTCAATTAAGTGCTCAAACACCACTCCCTGATGCTGTTGTAAGTGTTCCAAAGCATGCTGTTTTTGTTTTGCAAAGGCCGCTAAAATAGCTTCGACACTTTGACTCTGCACATTCACATTACTGGCAAATAACTCCTGAAAAGCACGATGAAACTGTTCAGGAGTAGGCCATTTTGTGCTTAGGTAATGATAATCTGAGGAGGTCTCATTAGCAAAGTCCTGATGAGCCAAAACGCGATACCAATCCCTTACTGAATCTAATTCTAGATCATAGGTATTGTGTTCCATTTGCACTGTAAAATCCGTACCACTGCTAAAAGCATATTGTGATAGGACTCGCTTGCAAAACCCGTGAATGGTAAAAATAGCCGCCTCATCAAGATGCAATAGGGCATTATGTAGAGGGACTTTGACATCATTAAAACAAAAACGCTGGGTTAATTCTTTAAAAAAATGATCCTCATTATCCGCTTGTGAAAGTGTCTGCCAGTTTTCTAAGGCATAACGAATTTCTTGACCAATGCGTGCTCGTAATTCTTCTGTGGCCGCTCGGGTAAAGGTCATTACCAAGATATGTTTAACATCTAGTTTTTTTTCTAATAATAAACGTAAATAAATACGGGTAATATTATAGGTTTTGCCCGTACCGGCACTGGCTTCAATTAAATGACAGCCGAATAAAGGCAAAGACTCAGGAGCCAGTTTTTGTATATCATTTTTACTATTATCAGTCATTATGTGTCGTCTCCTGACGTAGTTCATATAATGGCTGGTAAAGTCGTTCTATGTGTTTTTGCCAATGCCCCTGCCAGTCTGGGCATTGGTCTTTAAAAAACCAATGGATATAAGGGTCACTTCCTAAGCTCTGTGCTTGAAAAGCATCCTGCCATAAGTTGATAAACTCTTGTTCTGACAAGGGCTTTTGGGTGGTTTTATTGGTTTTTGTCTGCTTAATCAGACAATGTTTTTGTGCCAGTGAGGCATTTAATAATAGGGGTTCTTGCATCCCCTGATGGTAATAGTGAATCAGTGTTTCTAAGTGCTGGAGTGCTATCTCTTTAGCAATAGAAGGAAATAAAACTGAGGTCAGTTTAGTATCCTTAGCTGAGCGAAAAATACCCTGTGTGACATACTCCCCCAAGGTGACTTGGGCAATAAGATGATGTACCCATAAGCGCATATCATCTTTTCCTTTTGGATTGGCCAAACGCCAGTAGAGTAATTGTTTATCCAGTACAGGTAAGTGAGCACTTATTGTCAGATGATCAATACTTAGACTAACAGAGCGCTTATCAAGTTGCTTGTCTCCTTTTCGATCCCGAATATAATTCGCAAATTCACAAGCCTGTTTTTGCCAATCACTTAAGTCATCTGCTAAAGAAGGAATATCTGGCAACTGGCCACTTAGAGTGACCCCTTTTATCATTTCATCAATGCTTTGTTCATCACCATCTTGAGATAAAGACAGACGAATAATATCATCTTGAATAAGATAGCGATCCAGATGATTACTCACAAAGGGTTCAATATCATCGGGGGTATTAATATAAGACTCAAAGTACAAGCCTAAACGCTGTTGGGCTAATTGTTTACAAGGATTGTCAAAAAATGCAACTAAGTCTTCAGCCGTCAGTGTTTGTTTTTTATCCACCCTTGTGTCAGCAGAATCCACGATAGGAAAATCTTTCAGAGACTGTATATTATTGATACTTTTACATGGTTCGCTGAGCTTTAACCAATTTGCATTAAAACTATATAATGCTTTTTTATTGGCTTTACTTTGATAATTATCCTTACTAAAGGCTTGCAAGGGAATGGCAATCCTATCACTTTTATCTTCCTCAGATAGTTGCCAACCATAGGCGTGTTCTAAGTAGGTCATCAATTCATGTAACACCAGTGAAGGCTCACGTTTATTATTGGTTTTACTATCATGCCCTTGATAACTGAGGTATAATTTTTCCCGACAGGAAATTAACGCTTCTAGAAATAAATAACGATCATCCCCTCGTCTGGATCGATCACCCTTGCGAGAGGATGCTTCACAGGCCATTAAATCAAAGCCCATGGGCTGACGTTGGCGAGGAAATTCACCATCATTGAGTCCCAAAACAGCAATAATACGAAACGGTACACTGCGCATAGGGATCATCGAACAAAATGTCACCTGACCTGTCATAAACTGACGACTGGCTTCCACCTGAGAAAAATGATCAATCAAAAAATCACGCACAATCGTTAATGGTAATGGCTTAGATAACTCAGCCTGTGTAGTGTATTCACCCAGATCATCTATGGCCTGTTCAATAATCCTTTGGGCATTGTCATCATCAGAAAGTGGCTGAAATAAATCCTCTTTTAGTTGCAATAAAAAGACTTGCCATTGCACTGCTGTTTTGGCTATTTGTAATGACTGAGCATAGTGCTTTAATTGTTCTAATAGCTCTAAATAATGCCCTAATAATAAGGCATCTTCTCCCTCAACATCAGCCAATAAAAGTTGCTCATCATAAAGGCTGTTTTGATCACTATAGGCAAAACCTAATAAGAGTCGTTTAAGTCCCTGATACCAACTAAATTTATCATTAGCAGCATAGCCATCCAGTATTTTTTCTTTATGATTTTTATCCAAGCCCCAATGAATATGAGCATGCTGTATCCAACGCTCTAAGATGAGCAGATCATCTTGCAAAAAATTAAATTTTTTCTGTATGGCTGGCAAACGCAGATAGCTTACTAATTGACTGACTTGAAAGCGACTATCGGGTAATTCTAAAAGACTAATAAATGCTTGCACCAAAGGTTCTGAATCTTTTAGGCTCCTGTCAGCAATCGAACAAGGCAAAGGGGGGACTTGTTCACTCCAGTCATGCCAACCATGAGCAAACACAGCATCCACATAAGGCGCATAGTTTTCAATATTGGGACACATGACCAAAATATCTTTTGGGGTCAGTTTGTTTGCAGGATCATTAATCTGTAATAATAGCCAATCATGTAAGGCTTGTATTTCTCGCAGGGCATTATGAGCTGAGACTATAGTAATACTATCATCTATCCATTTTTTTTCTGAACCCGTATTACGAGCATCATAAAGCTGTAAAATATCCGTCTGAATCTGTTGTAATACTGAGCCTTGAGTCCCTTGCTCTTGTGCCTGTTCAGTTGGTGATTCATAGATAGGAATTTCTATGGCAATATACTCACTAAGTAATTCAATAAACTCTTTACCTTGTTTACCAAGGTTAGCTAATAATGGATTACTTGTTTGTTCATCTGTTTGTGTAGCTAAATAGTCACTACTTTTTAACCAACGATAAAACTGCTCTTTGGCGTAGGATTTATCTGTTTTCAGATCCCCCCAATACGCCACACAAGGATTCAAGTGAAAAAAATGAATCTGGCTATAGTCACCTAGTTGGCTTAAAAATTCTAGCCATAAAGGTGGTAGGGTATTAATACCAAAAAGACTGATCCTATCGGCTAACTTATAGGAATTATTGGCTAAGCAAGCCATTGCTTTTTTTAGTAAGGCAACGGGATGTTGTGGATTTTGTGCGACTAAGGCACGCCAAAGTATGGCCTGCCAAAGCTCAGCATTATTCTCTATCTGGTATGTGGCGCTTATTGTTACTTTTTTATTATCTTCCCATGCCAGTAACCAATCAGGACGAAATATGAGGTATTGCTCAAATAAATCGGCTAATTGGCAGGCTAACTGAAAACGTTTATGGGCTTTATTTTTGCCGTTCTTTGACCAATAATCATTTGCTTCCTGACACTCTGGATTATTGATAATCTCATCACTGCCAAGCAGATCATAAAGTCGCCAGCTAAGAACTTCTCTGGTATAAGCAGATGTTTCTGGAACATGCTCCTTGCCTAGAATCGTTCTGATCTGAGTCCAAAAAAATGCCATTGGCAAACTGAAACTCAAATTCATACTAATGCCTCGACTTTGAGCCAGCTGCAAATTAAGCCAATGTTGCATACCCTGACTTTGCACCAGTATAATTTCTTCGCTTAAAATGGCATTGCGATCACCCGTTTGCATGACTTTATCAAGCAATACTACTAAATTTTCAAGTCGATTGGCAGGATAAACATTAATCACATCAGGCTCTCTCTATGCAAAGCTAAAAAGGTAAATAAAGACTTTTTTGGTCGTGTATAAGCTCGTCTATGAATAAAGACTGTCTTATTTTAGAACGGGACTAAAAGCAGACCAAAAATCCAGTTTCAGGTGTTTTTAGTCTGTATTTCATCGCCTAGCGCTTGGAGGTATAACCAGGAAACACATTCTTATCAATCATGATCTCAATCAAATTAATACCTTCATAGTAATCTAACGAAGGTAATAAGCCATCAAGATCAGACTGAGTGCTGATTTTATAATAGTTCATACCAAAGGAGCGAGACAATAGTTCATAATCTGGATTAATAAAATCACAATTAATATAGCGTTCATCATATTGTTGAAATTGATTTTTACGGATCAAGCCCATGGTTGAATTATTAAACAAGACAATGGTCATCGGTAATTGATAATTAACCGCGGTCATAATTTCCATGCAACACATTTGAAAACCACCATCGCCAATAATAGCAAACACCGGTTTGTTTTCAGCCATGCGAGCACCTATTGCAGCAGGAATAGCATGACCTAAAGAAGAGACACCAGAGTTAGGATAATAACGATTTTCAGCAGAAACATTAAAGAAATTTTGGGCAAAAATAATATTATCATCAAAGACCATAATATTTTTTGTTAAATGGGTTTGCAACTCACTAAAAAAATATTCCACCAAAGGAAAACGATCGCGCAAGTCCGTTACATTTCGATCAGGGTTTTCTAAACTATACGCCCGATATTCCATCAAAGTATCCAGACAGTCTTTACGTTGAATTTGTCCTTGCTCTAATTGTTTTTGAAGTTGCTGATTAACATTATTAAGCACGGCAGCAATATCACCCAAAATAGCAATATCCGCTTTAAATACTTTCTCTAATTGTTCGATATTATTATCAATTTGCACCAGTTTCTTATCTTTTACTAGAGTGTCGTTCCAAACATAACTGGTGCGTTCATTAAAACTTGCCCCTAAAAAAATAATAACATCGGCTTGCTCAACAATATAATCATATGCCCCACCATAAGAGGTTACTCCTAAGCTTCCTAAAGATAGCTCAGAATATTCACTGATGACACCTTTACCTTTTAGGCTTGAGGTAACAGGAATGGACATAATTTGGCTAAGTTGTGAAACTTGTGCTTGGGCATTGGAAACAATACAACCATTACCTGCAACAATAACAGGCGCATGTGCAGTCGCAATTAATTTAACTAATTCATTAGAGGCATTAATATCATGATAATAGTGATGATGATATTTTTTATGATTGATCTGATCTAAAATAGCATCGTCTACTAATTCACTTTGAATATTAAAGGGAAAGCTGAGTAATACGGGTCCAGAACTGTCTGAGAGTAAAATTTTAGCTGCTCGAACCAGAACATTAGCAAGATAATCGGTACGTTCAATTAACTTGCTGTATTTAGTAATGCTATCAAATAAAGCGTTTTGATCCAGACTGCCCCCTTCACCAGAGCTTTCCTGTAACCCCCCTTTACCAAAAATATGGGTGGGTGTTTCCCCTGTGATCACTAAAATAGGCTGTTTATCGACATAGGCATTCGCAATACCTGTAACTAAATTGGTGGCTCCAGGACCTGCGGTGGTAATGCAGGCAGAAATTTTACCTGACGCTCTGACATAGCCACCCGCCATAAATGAAGCACCCTGCTCATGTTTTGCTAAAATGCATTTGATAGAAGAGTCGTACAAACCATCATAAACAGGTAGAATATGTGCCCCTGGCATACCAAAAATATGGTCAATACCAAGGCGCTCCATAAAACGGACAAGCAGCTCACTTACAGTAATTTTCATAAGATTTTATAGTTGAGATCGGGATTTTTATAGTTAAAATTAAAACATTTAGGAGCTAATGGTGATGGTTTGCTCATAAAAACAAGCTAGCATTATATTTTTTTTGACTACTCAGTTCCACAAAAAGTAGTAATTTTCTTATTCTATTTGTATACCAAGCATCCACCTAAATAAATCAACTGATTTATTTAAGGTGGCATTGTGTATATACTCTAGCATTTCTAGAAACTCAGCTTAAGTTATTAGCCATTATGCCAGATTATCAACATATCTTTCTTATTAGCCATATGCGCGCTAATAGCAGTTTAATCAGCCATATTCTTGGTTCACACCCCCAAGTCAATGGTTATTATGAAATGCATCTAAGTTATCAAGCTCAGGATGACTTAGCTAAACAGAGACAACAATACGCACTAAAAGATACCATCAAACCAGCACTAAGTGGCTTAAAAAACTATTTTTTTGATAAATTATTACATAATCAATACCAGCTTAGTACAGAAAATTTTACCTCAAATAAGCATAAAATACTGGTCGCTATTCGTCCCCCTGAACAAAGCATCAAAAGTATCATTAACTTATTTCAAAAAAAAGAGGGGGATCATCCTTATGCCAAAACTGAGTTAGCCATGGATTATTATATTCAACGACTGCAAGCTATGGCTCAATTTTGCCAACAAAATAAGCATGCCTATTACTATTATGATGCTAATCTTATCCGTCATCAGCCACAAAAACTGCTTACTCAATTACAAAATTATTTAGAGCTAAGCACACCATTAAATGAAGATTATCAATGTTTTTCCCTTACTGGAAAGGCTGGTGCCGGTGATTCTTCTGATAATATGAGGACTGGACGGATCATTAAGCAACAAACAAATTATCATAATATTAAGCTTTCAGACAAACAACTAGATGCCATTAAACGAAAGGCAGAGCATTATCGACAAGGTATTATTACTCATGCTGATGCCTATTTGATTTAAAATTTATTTAGCACCCTATCCCATGCTGAACGATCCTCTGGGTACTGCAATAAGACTTCTATCATTTGAGTGATTTTTTTATGACGATAGGAAGCAGACTGAATATGCTGATAGACAATGGATTGTTTATCAAAATTATGCCGAACATTAATAATAAAGCGTTGTAACGATTCAATAGCTGTGCTTATTAATGGGGCATCATTATTTTGCCACCAATATGTTGGCTCATTGATTAATTGTGCTAACTCATCACAGCGTTGATTGACTGTATTATGCTTTTTTTCATACAGTTCTAAAAGCTCATTCTCAACATCAGAAAAGGTTTGCTTGAGTTGTTCATAGTCAAAGACATGTGTCTTATTCTTTTGACATAATTTGGCTACACTAAAGAGCATTAAATCACCAAAAAACTGCCGTTCAAACTCATCACCCAGATCAATCACATCACTTTTATCCGCTTCAACCCCAGGGCGAAATTCATCATTAAAATCCGTTTGTAAAGTGCGATTATGCAGCATCGGTAAATTAGCCGAGGCAAAGCCATCTTTAATTTCTGACTGAATCAAACGCCCTGTCGTGGGACCTGACATTCTTAAACGTAGTTGTCCAAAAGGAATGGCATATTTAAGCCCTGCAAACGTAGTAATGTAATTACCCGGATAGATAGTTCGTGCAGGTACCAGTGCCATTAAATCTTGATAGGTGAAATAGGTTTTACGTGTTAAATGTTCACCAAAAAAGAAATAATTTACTCGTTGTGCAAAGGTTAGCAAACAATTAATATGATCATGTTCACCCTGAATAAAACAACAATAATCATAAGTTTTTTTATTATGCCCAGAAAAGCCAAATAATTGTGCCATGTCATGATAGGCTGCATCATCAGGCTTTATTCTAACATCAGGATGAAATTGACAAGCATTGTCTGGTTTTTTATTGGCTAATTGTTGCATAAAGGCAATCACATCATCTAAAAAATTAACCGTCATTACAGAGGGTGAGACTGGTGGATCACCTACAAGCTTACCCGTTAGCATAGCTAAATTATGTTCACTAAAAATACGGTTAATATAATAAAAAT
>Ga0256831_1000219_pt1 | contig 30605 bp, 42 predicted proteins | sample 132544metaG_FD_189087 | JGI IMG/M metagenome (GOLD analysis project Ga0256831, IMG submission 189087) | Hydrothermal vent microbial communities from Lau Basin, Pacific Ocean - 132-544 | ecosystem: Environmental > Aquatic > Marine > Hydrothermal vents | place: Pacific Ocean: Lau Basin | collected... | reverse complement strand
ACCCGAAGCGCCGTATATCCGGCGTCTGGGGATGCTCCACAGTAGCACACTATAGCGAGTGAAAGGGAAAGGCTGAAAGGCGCGGCTGTGAGGCCATGAGGCCATGGGGCACTGGGGCCATGAGGCCATGGGGCACTGGGGCCATGAGGACATGGGCAGTCAGGCCAGGGGCCATGAAGCCATGAGGCTGTGAGGCCATGGGGCCATGGGGCCATGAGGCCATGAGGCCATGCCAGACCATGCCATGGGGCGGACATAGAAACGCACGGCGCGCCATGTCCGGCGGCCGTGCGTCCTGTCACGCCAGACAGGGAGTCAATCAATCTGGCATGTAGTTATCCATGATGGAGTCAAATGTGCGCGCGTCATACTGAGCGAGATTCAATCGGCCGAACCATTCGATTTTTGCGATCTCACGCGCCATGAATGTTAGCGCCGCCAGAACGGCCGCGCCGCAAATGTCCGGCGCGGCGTTCATGCGGCGGATTCCATCTCATACATGACGCAATTCAACACGTCCGCGGCCGCCGCCATGACGCGCGCAACATGCGGCGCGCACATATGGGCGCGGATCACGTCCAGGGCGGAAACAATCCGATTCACGTTGGATTCTCTGTCCGCGTCCATGGCCGCAAGGCGGATGGATTCGCACGCGCCATAGATTGCGAGGTGCTCTTTTTCCGGCAGTGCGGACACGCGATTAAACACGTGCGCGCGATTTTTCAGCGTGTTTGCAGCTGTTGCAAGACGATTGTTCATGATTTTGACTCCCGTGTTTGATTTATCCTGACTCCGTTATACGCGTGAAACGTTAAAGAATCGTTAACGCCGGAAAAAATGCCGCGCCGCCGGACAGGACTCCGGACAGGCGCGGCGAGTCTGGCGGAGCGCTATTATTTGCCGCTATAGAGGCGCTGATGGGTTGGTGAGTCGCTAACCATGATTTCGCCTATATATTCAGGCACGGCGACATTACCGTGATTGACGATACGCCAGGCTTCATCGCGCATGGAGGGGCGTGGTTTATTGATTCGATTTTTGTCAGGAATCCAATAGCGCAAATGCAATGTTACCCGCCGCGTGTCGCGCGTGATTTCGTATTTCCGGCTCAGATCGGCGGCGTAATTTTCCGCCGCCTCGCGCGTTTCCCACGCCGTAGCGCGCGCCGTATTACAAAATCCGCGTTCATTTTCCAGAACAAAAAACATGATAGTGACTCCTTTTGATTGATCCTGACTCCGTTATAGCGCCAAAATCCTAATAAACCGTTAATGCCGCGCCCGGTTCTGACTCCGCCGGGCGCGGCGGGATTGCGCCGCTTATGGGACTGGGGAATCAGGCGGCGGCGCTATTCGGTGCGGGCGCGCCGCGCGTCAAGCTCAGGTGATCTGCCAGGGTGCGCATGGCATGGAGCGGGATCAAATGACATCCGGCGCGGATAGTTCCATCGGCGGAAATATGGTCAATCTCATAGAATCCAGCCTTGAGTCTCTCGCCATTGCGCCGCCATTCGCGGCTATTATCGGCGCACCATTCGGCCTTGCGCCATGCCATGACAGCGGCTTTCAAAGGCGCGTGCGCGCCGCCGGACGTGATGACCTCATTTCCGCGCGCATAGACGGCGTAGACTCCATCGCGCGCGCCAGGCAGATCACGCGCGACATACGCGCAATCATGCGCCAATGACTCGTCGCGCGCGTATCCCGCCGCCCATGCCTGCCAATCGGGATATGCGGCGGCAAATGCCTCATGCCGCATAAGGCGCTCAATGCGGGCGATCTCTTGCGCCGCCCTGTATTCGGCGTCACGCATGGCTTCTTGCGCTTTTTCCGCCATGCGCGCCCGGCGGGCAAGCGCCGCCGCCTTGTCCCATACGGCGCGGGCGCGCGCTACAATGGCAGGATCAATCCAGCACGGAATCAATCCATCCGGCCATGTCTCCAGGCGAGTCAGACGCCATTCCGCGCCATGCGCGGCCGCCATAACTCCGCCCGGCGTAGTAGCGCCATAGCGCAATGAATCCGGATCAATGGCGGCCATGCCTTCAACATGGTGCGCCGCGCGCATGGCCTCATATTCGTAATATTCGGCGGCGTCATAGGCGCGCCGGATTCCCTCTCGAACCTCCAGGATGCGCCATGCGTTGCGTGCGCCGCCCATGCGCGCCGTGCGCAATTTGCGTTCAAGATCGGCCAGGCGCGAAAAATCCAGGTCCTTCAGTGTCCATGATCGCGGCGCGGCGCGCCAGGCGCGCATGGTATCGCAATATTGCGCGTAACGTGCATAGCGCGCCACGGCCTCAAAGGCGCGGGCGCGGCGGCGCGCAATCTGATCCATTTCGCGGATCGCCCCATTGACACGGCGCGCAAAGGAGTCCGAGTAGCGCCGGGCGGGCGCATATCCCTCGCGGATCAGGCGGCGCGCCTTTGCCCGGAGTCCACGCGCGCGACTCGTAGCAGACATCTCCCTTTCCGCCAGCTTTTCCGCCTCATATTGCAGGTCAAGCCAATTCATGCGCCCGCGCCGCCAATACGGGCGCGCACGGTTCCATTCCCGGACAGTGAGCGCCAGAGCATCGCGAGGGGCAAAATCGGCGTCCGCACTGGACGTCAATTCGGCCAATTCGGCGCGGATTTTATCAAATTCGCGCCGCCGCGCCGCCCTGACCGCCGCGCTCCGATCCGCGCGGGCGCGGCGGGCGATATTGACCAGATCGCGCCATTGTTTGTTTGTGCGCGCCCATGCCTGAATCAGCGATTTGACGGCCAATTTCCCCGTCGCGCCGCCCGCCAGGTCCAGGGCATAATCACAATTTTCGCGCGCCCATTTTTCCGGATCGCGCAACAGGTTGTGCAGATCGGGCACATAGACTTGCGGCATGTGCGACACAGCCTGGCGCGAGTCGCCCATGTGCGACGTGGTGGTGATTGAATAAGTGGTATCTGTCAGATAGGCGCGCCCCCCATGCAACATTCCAATGAGAGTCCGATAACTGAAAAGCTCCGGCCCGCTGAAATGGAGAGATTCGCGCGCGTTGCGCCCGTATTCCTGCCCCTGATGCGCCCATACGTGCGCCAATTCGGCGTTTGAAAAAACTGTTTTCATGATTTTGACTCCTGTGTCCTGTTGTAGTTTGAGATTCCGCCAGAACGGCGGCTCGCGCGATTGACTCGCGTCTATTCACTATTGGATTTATACATATAGAATTATTAACAAATAGTTAACACGCGCGCAAGCTGGAAACATGGTTAATATCGGGTTAAGCATGTCGCGGTAATTCGCTTGACAATCGCGCCAGGACGCGCCGCAAATGCCATTGCCGGAATCCGTAGCAGGATTCCGTATGGTTAACATTGGGTTAACGGACATGGTTAACGCGTCGCGTCCGCATGGTTAACGTTGGGTAAAAGAATATGGTAAACGAACATGGTTAACGCCGGAAAACGGATGGCGGAAAAACGCGCCAGTGCGGCGCGCCATGGGTGCGTGCAAAACCTCGCGCCGGGCGCTTCGCATTGCCGGGACTGTCTATATAAGGCGGCCGCATTGCGGAGCCCATTGGGACTCTTCGGCGGCGGCCGCATTGGGGACGCCATTGGGACTCCAGACCACGCCACGCCGGGCCGCGCCGCGCCATGCCCGATAGAGAAAATCAAAAATGGATAAAATGTTGGTAAAATTATTAACTATTTGTTAAGACCTATATGGCATAAAGCCGAAAGCGAATACCTCAACAGGGAGACAAAGAGATGATTGTTGACGACGCGAGAACCTATGTGACTGCGGTCCTGGACCCGGAAAACCAGCTGGGCTGTCCGTTGCCTGCGGCACACGCGCAGCCCTATCTCATGGCGGTGGACACCATCGCCGACTCGCTGGCGCAGCAGCTGGCGGATGAAGTGCCGGACGGCATGGACTGGCAAAAACATTACGAAAATTGCACAGACTGCCCCGATGTGATGGACAAAGTTTGGGCCGAAGTCTGGCGCACAGAGGGCGCGGACAGGGCCAAGACCCCTCTCGAATCCGCCGCGCGCTACGTGGCCGCTGTGCTGACCGTGTTTGAGGGCGCGCCTGTCCGCGTGCATGAGGCGCGCAATGAGCTGAATATGGCGATATGGGCCACGCAGCATCTGGTGCGTTCAGACGCCACGGAATCCACGCGGGAATACTTGAGGGACGCGCTTTGTTTGATGAACGCCATTGCACTGGCCATGGACACGCGAGACGCGGCGGAAAACCGCCCCTTCACCGCGCCATGGGCCGCCGCCGTCAAATACGCGGCGCAGGACTTCATGGCGATGCACGGCCTCGCCGGGCTGCACGCCTTGGAGCGCGTCCTGGAGATTCTCAGGCCGGTGCCGCGAGCCGCCGTGGCGGACATTGACGAAATGAAATCCGGCGAATGAAAACGCCGGAATCGAATCTTGAAAAAGGAAAAGCGAAAAAGGAAAAGCGGAAAATGAAAAAGCCGGAATCGAAAAGCGAAAACGGAAAACGGATAACGGTAAAGCTGACCCTGCTCACCGTCGAGGCGCACTGGCATGAGTTGACTCTTCGGGGTGACGCCGCCGTGCTGGCGGATGCTGGCCGCCAGGACGCGGCGGCGCTGGCGGCATGGATGGGGGAGACGCCCATGCCGTTCGGGCTGGAATTGGTGAATCTCAAGACGGACACGAATTTCGAGGTCACAGACGGGCCGGAGATTCAGGAGACTGAAATCATTGAAAGGAAATTCGGAAAATGAAAAAGCCGATCATCCTTTGCCGGATCATCAAGACCGGCGCGCGAAGGGGGCAAGCTGTGGCTTATAGCGCCTTGCGGGGCGAGACTCTTGCCGCGTGGTATGGGGAGGGCACGCCGGGCGAGGAATCGCTCTCCACGGCGCTTAAAATCAGCCGCAAGCCGCACACGGCGCGGGAGCGGGCGCGGTGCCGGGAGCTCGCGGAGCTCCTGGGAGCGAAAACCGTCCCGGTGAAAGGGTTCAAAAAGGAAATTCGCAGAATGGAAACGGGAGACTGAAAAATGAAAACGCACGAAACGAAAAGCTATGACTGGTATCGCCGCCGGGGATACACCGCTTCGCAAGCGTGGGAAAAAAGCGGGAAGAAGCGCCCCGGTCTTTGGGACGGCCGCGCGTGGTGGATGCACCCACAAGACAAGATCGGACGCACGCCTGGGACGGAGCTCATTCTCCTGCCGAAGGGCCACCCCATGATCCGTGACATTCACAAAGACGGCACCGGCTGGTATGCCAACGCATTCTATGACGCATTCTATGACGAAACCTATACCGGCGCGGCCTTCCAGATGGCCGGGCGGTGGTGGAAGGACTCCGGGGACGCCCTTTATTTCCCCGGATACGTCGAGGCCAATGGCAGATATGTTGTCATTGACTTGTCGCGCCCGTTCTATGGCGGACGTGACATGTTCGGGGATGATGAAGAGCGTGACAAGTGTGTGCGCGCCGGGGATGATATGGCTCGCGAGGACGCCGAAGAAGCGCGCACGTATGATGAGCTGAGGCAGCGCGGCGCGGTGGCGGCGCGCAAGGCGGACAAATTGATAGAGCTCCGCCGCCAGCTTTTCGCCCTGCAGCAGGTGCCACGCGGCAAAGCCCTGGACGATCTGGCGGACGATCTGAAAGAGTGGATTGAGGAAATGGAGGGTGAAGTCCGCGAGGCGTTCGAGGATGTGAGTGACAATTACATCGACTCCGCGATGAGCGCATTCCGCGACGGATTCGAATCCGAAGCAGGCCGCGAAGCGGTCAAGGAATGGCTGGGTGAAAAGGAGCAAGCGGCATGATTATCCATCATTTCCCTGTCCGGCATTTCGCCCTGCGGGTTGAATCGCCCGGCGGCGCGGACGTGACCGTGATCGTGGGGGCGCGAGACTGGTCCGTTAAGTCCGGCGGACGGGCGGTCTATATCGACGGGCGGCGCACCGGCCGGGACGTGAGCCATTACCGGTATAGCCCCATGGCGGCGGCGCGCAGTGCGGTAGCGTATGCCCCCGGTCAGCTAGCATGGTTGAACGCCAGCGATGTGCGGACGCGCAAGCCCTTTCCGCCGGAGCTTATCCCGCTCCCCATGCAACACGCGGCCAAACGAATAATCAAAACAGGAGACTGAAAAAGTGAAAAAGATAACTATCACAAGGGAATGGGCGGAGATTGAGGGCCGGATGCTCCAGTATACTCCTATTCACGGAAAGGATGAACGCCATGAGGTAAACGCTGAAATTTGCGCTGGAAAGGTGCGGCGCCTGGGTGTCGACATAGCCGAAGACGCATGGGACGGCGGGCATTTATACGGCCTGGTTCTTGATCGGGACGATTTTGATGGCGCGGATTGCGCCAGAATGCTGCGCATCGCCCGCCAATGGGCAGATGGTGAAATATCATCTGCAGAATTGAAAGCGCACGGATGGTGCGAAGTGTCTGCGCCATGGTATGCGGATTGGCTGGCGCAGAACAACATTCGCCCATGCGCATGAGCCGGGCCGTCGCAATTCTCGCCACGGGAGCGCTGGCAGCGTGGCTGTGGCATGGCTGGGAAACCGCCGTAGTTGCCGCCTTGACCCTGGCGCTATTGATCCCGATACTGTAGCGCCGCAACAATCCATGGGAGCCCGGCGCAAGGCCGGGCTTTCTTGACTCCGCTCGCCGCATCTGATAATCCATGGGCGTTGTGAAAAGGCCGCCCTTGCCGGGGCGGCCTTTTCGTGTCTCGCCATGACGCTGGAACATGGCGTCACCCGCCAGGACGCTGGAGCATAGCGTCACCCGCCAGGACGCTGGAACATAGCGTCATTCGCCAGACACACCGCTCCCCGGCCTGTCACAAATCAAATCCGCAAAAACCTTCGATCATCCAGACGGACCCGCCATGGTAAAGCTGGCGCGTGCCTGGGTTCGCATTGCCGGAACCGTCTATACGCGGCGGCCGCATTGCGGACCCCATTGGGACTCATGGCCCGGCCGCATTGCGAACCTCGTTGGGAATTTGAGGACCCGCATTGCCGGCCCCGTTGGGAATTTGAAAGCCCGCATTGCCGGCCCCGTTGGGAATCTGGAAACAAAGGCTTGACATGCCGCTGCACGGCGCGTAGCTTGGGCAGGTCGAAACTCATGTTTGACGCCTCCCGGTAGACTTCAAGCCCGGCCTTGCGCCGGGCTTTTTCTTTCCCGCTTGACATGCGCGGATCGCCGGGCGTAGTATTGTTGATTATCAAGACACGCTGTCTGCTCGGAAGCACGAGTGGGGGAGCGGCCCCGCGCCGTGGTGATAGTGCCACACCATAGCGCGGGGCTTCTTCTTCTTGGCTTCAAGCAAAAAAGGTATTGTGCTAAATCTCGCTACATGCTAAGACCCTCGGAACCGACAACACGGAGGGCCTTCGCGAGAAGCGCACCCGACTATATTGACACCGCAGGAGGCACAGATGCAAGTCGTTGCATGGGCAATAGCCGTGCTGGATGAATCATCCCCAGCAGACGCGCCATACTATCATTTCCTCGTTTCCGATTTTACAATAACACCCGCCGGAGAGATCCGGGTCCCATACACGCATATGGATAACTACGACCGGATCGGGAAATACATGACGGAAAATGCCGCACGGAGTGTCCTTGGAATGATTCGGGCGCATGGGGGCGACATGTCGTTACTTAAAATGTGCGTCATGCAAATACAACGCACAGAGATCATGCGCACGGAAATTATACGGGGCCACTAACCACCGAAGGCGTTTTCCCGCAAAGCGTCTGTGTGGAAATGGCCGGATTTGACGAATTGAATCCTGAAAAACCGGCAATCAAAATCCCGGCTTCAAATCCGAAAAACCAAAAAGCCGAAAACGAAAAGCGAGAAAGGAAAAGCGGAAAATGAAATCCACTAACATCAAAAGCATCCAAACCGCCGCCGGGCGGGAAGAGTGCCGGGACCGGCAAATCCCCGTTGGCGCCAGAGAAAAGCGGCTCCATGTGACTCCGTTCTGTGACCGCTGCTGGCAGTTTACCAGCTGCGTGAAGGAAGCCCCGGATTGGCCGTGGTTCCGGTCGTGGCCGGGCATCCACCATATAGAGATAATCCTGCCAAACTGCCTGATGGAATACCCACAAGGGGGCAGTGTGCAGATCGGGTTTTACATCACCCCACAATCCGCCGAGTATGTTCTGGCTCCCGTTCCCGCCAAACTGGCCATGACGCGGCTCGGCCTTCCGCTGACCGTCCCGCCGCTGGCCACCGGAGGCGTTTTACCGCAAAGCGTCTATGTGGAAATGGCCGGATTTGACGAATTGAATCCTGAAAAACCGGCAATCAAAATCCCGGCTTCAAATCCGAAAAACCAAAAAGCCGAAAACGAAAAGCGAGAAAGGAAAAGCGGAAAATGAAAAATCTAGAATCAAAAAGCTGGCCGGAAAAAGCCGGAGAGGAAATGCGAGTCACCACGTCTCAATGGGACCAGCGCTTCATGAAACTGGCCCGGCTTATTGCTGGATGGTCAAAAGACCCTTCTACCCAATGTGGGGCCGTCATTGTCCGGCCCGACAAAACCATCGCGTCTGTTGGCTACAACGGATTCCCAAGAAACATCCGAGACGACGCCCGTTTGGAAGAACGGAAAGCCAAATACGTTGCCGCAGTCCACGCCGAAATGAACGCCATTCTGAATGCGCATGAGCGTAATCTGTCCGGCATGACGCTCTATGTTTGGCCCATCGCGCCTTGCCATGATTGCGCCAAGCACATCGTTCAGTCCGGGATTTCAACGGTTGTGGTCATGCCTGCGGTCCCGACGCGCTGGGAAGATAGCATAATGGCGGGCCTCACCCTGTTTGCCGAATCCGGCGTGGCGGCACGGCTTGTGGAAGATCTGGGAGACTGAAAGCCAATGTCCTTCCCCGACCCGAAAGTCCCGCCGCTTCGTATTTTCCGGGAAGCCAGAAGGCGTCTCCGCCTTTCCACTGGCCAGAAAACCGACGTGGTCGCATATGGTGATCCCGACGCTCTGGACGCCCTGCAAGACGCCTTGGCGGCCCGTAAGGCGGCGCTGGACGAATGGACAGAATGGGCAGAAACATCCGCCCGGGAGATCAGAGATTTTCTGATCACCCTGCGTGACAATATGCGGGAGTTGAAATAATGCCCGTTCCCCCTCTCAAATACACCCGCAAGAGCGCCTCGATTCTCGAAATTGACGCTGGCGGCGCAGCAATAGTGGAAGCGCACGGCACTACGACTGACATAGACCGCCTCATGGAAGCCCTGGAAGCGCGTGACATCGCCCTGTGGGAGTGGGATGAATGGCGCAGCACGGAAGTCATGGACGCCACCCGCTGCGCCCTTATGGCGGCTATAAAGGCGCGCTTTCCAGCGAAAGAAGCGGAACGTCTGATCGAAATGTTGAGGGGCCTGCCATGACCAAGCACGTTGTGGCCCTTTCCGGGGGAAAAGACAGCACTGCAATGGCGCTTCGGCTCATTGAAACAGAGCCGAGAGACTATAAGTTTGTTATCACCCCGACAGGAGATGAGCTCCCCGACATGGTTGCCCACTGGAACCGTCTTGAGGGACTTCTGGAGACGCCGTTGACGCGCCTCCCCGCGCCTACCTTGCGAGACACTATTGAGCATTTCCAAATGCTCCCAAATCACCGTTCCCGGTTCTGCACGCGCGTTATCAAACTAGAGCCGTTTTACGCATGGCTTGCGGAGCAGGAGCCGTGTATTTCCTATGTCGGCCTCCGAGCGGATGAAGAAACCCGGCCCGGTATGGTATTCTCCGAGAATGAAATGGCGGATACCACACTGCGTTTCCCGTTGCGCGAGTGGGGGTGGGGTATAAAAGAGGTCGTGGCCTATCTGGACAAACGGGGCGTCTGCATCCCCGAAAGGACGGATTGCGCCAGATGCTACGCGCAACGGCTTGGTGAATGGCATAGACTGTGGGAAAAACACCCCGACATATACGCCGATGCCGAAGACCAAGAAGAGCGCATATCAAGAACCCGCAGAAAGCAATACACATTTCGGAGTCCGTCGAGAGATACATGGCCTGCTTCCCTGCGCGATTTACGCAAGGAGTTTGAGAAAGGGCGAGTTCCGAGAGCGTATGGAGGGGGTCCGAAGTGCCGGGTATGCTCACTATGACTGCACGCATCCCCCTCGACTCAAATGGCTGCCGGCACGCGTTGGTATCAGCGCAGGATTATTCATGGCTCACCGGACTCGGACTCTGGCGCGCTTCGCAGGGCGCTGCCGGAAACTTCTACGCCAAGAAGACCGTAAAAACGAAATCCGGTCAACGGAAGGAGCTCTATATGCACCGGGCCATCGTAAAGCCGCCTCGGGGCTACGTGGTGGACCATGTGAATGGGGACGGCCTGGACAACCGGCGAGAAAATCTGCGAGTATGCACCCTGTCGGAAAACGCCCAGAACCGAACCTTCCGGAACGCCTGCGGATTTCATGGCGTCCGCCGACACGGATCCCGCTGGCAGGCCAGGCTGCTCGGCAAGAGCCTCGGTATGTTCGAGTCCGCCGAAGACGCTGCCCGTGCATGGGACGCAGCCGCCAAGCAGGAGTTCCGGGAGTTCGCCCGGCTAAACTTCCCGGAAAGCACGACCATCCGGCGTTGCACGAACATCCCGTTCTAGGAGCTGACCGATGACTATGGCACTGTTTGAAAGCCCCCTTCGAGAAGTCCTTGAGGCCCGGCAAGAAACACCGAAGCAAGCGGCCAAGGACCACATGGTTACGCCGCTGCGATACCCCGGCGGGAAGGTATGGCTGGCGGAAGTGGCCGAGGCGTGGGCTGCCACGCATGGACGCCGGATACTGGTGGAAGGCTTTGCGGGCGGCGCTGCCGTGGGGCTCTATCTCATGCACCGCCGCGCCATTGCCCGGCTGTTTCTTCTTGATCTGGACTCACGCGTCATTCAATTCTGGCGCACGCTGCTTGAAGACCCTACCGGCCATGTTAGGCAGGTGATCCGGTATATCCGGAATTTCACGCCAGACCCCGGCGCGGTCCAGCAGGCGCTGGCCCTGCGCGACACCACGCCTGCCAATTATGCGTTTGCCGTCCTGGTGCAAAACCGGTTTGCCGCGTCTGGAATTTTGGATTTTGGAAAGGGCCTGCGGAAGTCCGGATATAACAATCGCGGACTCGAAAGCATGTGGTATCCTGATACGTTGGTCGCACGCATCGAGCGGATCATGACCTTCCGGGGCCGCGTCCAGACGCAAGTCCGGGATTTCTATTCATTGACAGTCCCGGACAACGCCGCCGTGTATCTCGACCCGCCATACCCTGCTGCCGGGCAGCGGCTTTACAAGTGGTCCGCACATAGCCAGAAACGCCTGCTGCGCTGGCTTGCCGAGAATCAGGGCATACCTGCCATGGTGTCCTATGAAGACGTGCCTGCGGCCCCTTTCCGGCGCGCGGGGGTTACTACGGCGCGCATTGCCATGCGCTCCGGGAAAGCCGAGGTCAAAAAAGAACTGCTGGCATTCTCACGGCACTCAACCGTGCTGGGAGAATTGGCATGAAGTATCTGTCGCTATTCTCTGGCATCGAAGCCGCTTCGGTTGCGTGGGAACCGCTTGGATTCACGCCGGTAGCTTTTTCGGAAATCGAACCTTTCCCTTGTGCGGTATTGTCGCACCACTTTCCAGATGTCCCGAACCTTGGAGACGCAAATGATTTTCGCGAGTGGCCTGACCTCGATGTTGACCTTGTCGTCGGCGGATCGCCGTGTCAGTCTTTTTCTGTTGCCGGAAACCGGCTCGGGCTCGCCGACGCCCGAGGAAACCTGGCCCTTGTCTACATGCAGATCGTCGAGCGCTACCGCCCAAAATGGGTCTTGTGGGAAAATGTCCCCGGAGCGTTGTCAGCGGACAGAGGACGGGCTTTTTCAGCCATTATCGGGGCGCTGGAAAAACTCGGGTATGCTTTGGCGTGGCGAGTGCTGGACGCTCAATACATCCGAGTGGACGGCTTTCCGCGCGCCGTCCCCCAGCGACGCCGGCGTGTGTTCCTTGTTGGATATTCTGGAGCCCGCTGCCAGTGTGCCGCGCAAGTATTATTTGACCGCGCGAGCCTGCCGGGGGATCCTCCGCCGCACCGCACGCAACCGCATGGACATGCCCCCTCATCTGCGGGAAGCTCTGGAGAATACGGCCAGATAACTTATGATACGTTAATCCAGAACGTCACGGGGACGCTCCAAGCCTGTTTTGCTAAAAAACAGGGACTGGAAAACCAGCACGTCCGATCGGGAATGCCGATGTTCATCCCCGTCTGTTTCAACGCCCGGCAGACCCCCTGCACTTACGGAAACACGGCGGGAACTCTCAACAGCGGGCCCCCGCAAGATATGGCAGTTTATTCCGTGCATGAGAGTGAACGAGCCGAAGTCCGGCTATCCGAGGGGGTGTCAGGGGCACTAACCTGTGGGGGCGGCAAGATCGGACAGGGGTATCAAGCCGCTTTGATCGAACGAGCCATCCGAAGGATCACGCCGCGCGAAGCGGAGCGCCTGCAAGGATTTCCAGATGATTGGACCCTCGTTCCGTATCGAGGCCGCATGGCGTGTGATACGCCGCGCTACAAGGCGTTGGGGAATAGCATGGCCGTCAACGCCATGCGGCGGCTTGGGACACGAATCCAGCAGATAGAAAGGAAAAACAGTGGAGACGAACCTGAAAGAGACAGAGGCTGAGCTCGGAGTCTTGCGAGCGAACCTTACCATCGCAGAGCGGGACTTGGCGTTTCTGGAAAGCGCGGATCTTTCCGCGTCCATGACCGATAACCATTACGCGATCTCCGGGAGGATGGGGGCTGCATCCGCCCGGATCGCCGCCAAGCGGCGCCAAATCGAAGACCTGAAGGCCAGGATCAAAGCCTTGAATTGGACATTCGACGAAGCAAAGAAAAACTAATGGCGGGGCAAAGTTTTTCTTTGCTTGACGCCGAAAACGGCTCGTGCATTAATACGGGCACCGACAACACCTGAGGCCCCGAATGAAGACCATCTACACATTCGCCTGCGCGGTTGACGCCATGGGGAACACCATCTCCCCGGAAGATTTCAACCACGTTCAATGGACCAATGAATCCTTCACGGGATGGCGCCAGCGCGCCGTAGCTATATCGGCCCGCGCATGGGCGGCGCACCCCATCATGATGCGCCGCCGGCCCTACGTCGTGCGCGACACGAAGTTGCGGCATGGACGCATCGGAATGCGGCTTATAAACGCGCCCAAATGGGATGAAGCTTTGGCCATTGCCGCCAAGCACGCAGACCTGCGCGGGTCGAATGGCGTTTTGATTTTTGCGGAACGGGAAGAGTGGCCGAAGATCTTCAAGGCCGTAAAGCGACTCCATCCCCATGCCGTCCGGCTGGCCGTGCTGCACTACCCGTTCCGGACCGGAACAGGCCCGGGGCTGGACATAGCAGCGCTGCTGGGCCGCCAGCCTCCCGTTCATCTCAAAGCCACCAGCGCCGGAGGCTCCAGAATGCCGCTCCGCCGCCTCGCGGTTTACAATCTGCCATTGGAGAAAGAAAAGTCATGACCGATCCGAAGAAAAAATTTGGTGTCAAAAAGCCTTCTCTTGACGCCGTTCCCCCCGTGGCAATCTTCACGCTCGGCAGCGCCATGGCGGATGGCGCCCGTAAATACGGCGCCATGAACTACCGGGGCGCTTCGGTATCCGCAAAGATCTATTACAACGCCGCCATGCGGCACTGGATGGCGTGGTGGGATGGCGAAGACCTTGCCAGCGACTCCGGAATGCACCACCTGGGACACGCCATGGCGTGCGCCTGCATCATTCTCGACGCCGAAGTGCATGGCACGCTGGAAGACGACCGGCCTGTAAAAGGTGATCTCCCGAAATGGCTGGAAGCCCACACGAAGGCGCAGGATGGAAAAAGCGCCTCCGAAGCGTGCCCTGCCGCCAAGATGGACCTAGAGGCGGAAGCTGACGCCGATGCTGCTTACCAGCAATTCGAGCAGAAACACGCTCGCTGGGCCAAAGACCGGCCCGGACGGCGAAACCCGGATTTCAGCAGAAGACCCGCCAGAGTGGCGGAAGATTCCGGCGTGTCCAAGCAGGACGCAGAACGCATCTCCAGGGCCGCACTGCGCCTGTCCGCAGCGTATGGCAACCCCGGACCCTCAAGACGGATCGCCCCCTACGCGGACTGTTTTGTGGAATCCGTCCAGCGGACCCACTCGATACTCCGCGCCATGTTTTACGCGCAGGGGGACTTTCGCGAGGAATTGAAGTTTCCTGCTGGCGTCAGGAATAAGATCGGCTACATCTTGAGCCTGCCCTACAACACCGCCCCGGAAAAGCTGCTGCGTGAGATCCACGATTTGGCAGACAACATGCTGGACCCCAAATGGTCGTCAGTGTTCCGGCGGATCTGGCTCGAATATGCTGCTCCGGACCCGGGCGCGTGGGACAGCGTGTATCCTTCCGGGCCGGCGCGCTCGCCGGAACCCTGGAAACGCGCATACCTGGCCAGTCCGATGTCAAAGATTCGGGATTTCAATTTCCCCGAGATGCTCGCGCTTGAGTGGATGGGCAATGCCGTGCCGGCTCCGAGCCAGCGGACCACGATCTTCAATCCCGCGCGTATCGGACGGAAACTCTGGCCGGACGTTCCGGCCGCCGACGCCATGTCTCCAGAGGGGGATCCCGAACGGCTTCCGGACTGCTACAATCTGCGCCGCATCATGCGGGACAACATCAATTGGATCACCGATCACGCCGATGTAGTTCATCTGACCGAGATTGGCAGCGAAGCCTCGGAAGGTGTGCAAGCGGAATTGCATCTGGCCAAAGCCCTCGGGATTCCGGTAATTCCTTCCAGATTCGACCTGGCCGTTCGGCAGCATCACGTGGCCGCGCGGTGGAAAATCCCGATCCGGCTGCGCCGGTTCCTTGGGCCGCTGACTGTGGCCGAAGAAAATGAAGCTCGCAAACAGAAGGAAACATCATGACTGAGTCCCGAATAAGCAATATCGCCCCCGCGCTGGCGAAAGTGGTCGAACGTATCGAAAATCTGGAAGAGGAAAAAGCGGCCATCGCCGCTGACATCAAGGAGGTCTATGCGGAAGCAAAGGGGCAAGGCTTCGAGGTCAAGGTGCTGCGCAAGCTGATCGCCCAGCGAAAACGCGACCGGGAAGAGGTGGAAGAGGAACAAGCCATCCTCGATCTGTATATGCACGCGCTCGGCATGGTCCCCTCGGCCAATGCCACGGAATCGGAGGACTTGCTGTGAGGATTTTCCAACTATTTCTTGCGCTGGTCTTGTCCTTCGCCGCCGGGTCCACCGGAACCGTCATGGCTTTGCTGGCTACCGGACCGGACGGACGGTTCGACAGCCAGGCATGGGTGGCGTTCAGCGTGACTTTTGCGCTTCTCGGACTGGCGGCGGGTATGGCATGGCTCTCTTTTGCGCCCCCAGCAGCCGGAAACAGGGGCAGGAGACGCGAGTCGCGTCCGCAGGCCCGGACATACCTGCTGCGCCGGAAAGACAGCGAGGCCCTCATAAAAGACCGCTGGTGGGAGGACTACACATGAACCGAATGCTTGAGCCTGACCGGCGGCAGCGCCAGATGGCGCGGAAATGGCTGGCCGCTTCCGAAAGCCAACGTGCCATAACTTCCGCACAGTCGAAGATCCGGCATCTTGAAGCGGCGGTGTTGTGCTTGCAGCACGACATGGCCAAGATGGAACGGGGTGAAATGGGCACCGAGGTCCTGATCGCACTTTGGCGGATGCCGACCAGCGGCGGGCGGCTCGTTGTTCTGAATGGCCGGACCACGCCCGCCGCCGCCAGCATAGACGCCTTCGCGGATCTTGTGGCGAAGAAGACCGGCATATCAAAAAAGGATCTCTATGGCATGGGCCGAGTTCCAGCGGTGGTCGAAGCGCGCCGGGCCGCGTGGGCGCTGGCCTATGCGCTATCTCCGCTGCGTATCAGCTCCATGAGGCTCGCCAAAGCCTACAAGCGGCACCACACAACGATCCTGCACGCCGTCAACACTTTGTGGCGGCGGCCAGAAGGTCGTGAAATCGCCCTTGGAATCGCCTACGACCTCGGGCGGCAAGAGGAGTTCAGAATGTGGCTGGCGAACCGGCATCGGAGGGGCGCAGCATGAATATTCCATTCCCCCCGGGCAAATATGGCGCAATTCTCGCGGACCCGCCGTGGGACTTCCGCGTCCGCTCCTCGAAAGGGACTGGACGGAGCGCGTCAAATCACTATAGCACGATGCCGACAAAGGATATTTGCGCCCTGCCCGTGGCCGACATGGCAGACAAGGATTGCGCTCTGTTCTTGTGGGCGACGGGCGCCATGCTCCCGGACGCATTCGAGGTCATGAAGGCTTGGGGCTTCACCTATAAATCCATGGCCTTCACGTGGATCAAAGTGAACAGGGACGGGGAGACTCCGTTCACCGGGATGGGGTTCTGGACCCGCCAGAACGCGGAGTTCGTGCTGCTCGGGACAAAGGGACGGCCAAAACGGATAGCCCGCAACGTGAAGCAAGTAGCCATGGCGCCCCGCATGGAGCATAGCCGGAAACCGGAAGAAATCCATCGGCGCATTCAGCGTCTTGTGCCCGGGCCGTATGTCGAGCTCTTCGCGCGCCGTCCCTTCCCCGGCTGGGCCGTGTGGGGGGATGAACTGCCCGATGATCTTATCCGGCAGTCCGGGATAACCGCAACAGATTTGGGGGGTGTGCTGTGACATACTCCCGCCGGTCCCGCTACGGGCGCTCCCACACATGCGCCAAGTGGACAGATTCCATGGTGGAAACCATGCTGCGTGTGCTGCATTCCGGCGGATCATATTCCGACGCCGGCAGGGCCATCGGGCTATCCCGCAACGCCGTGGCCGGGAAACTGAAACGCATGGTCGACGCGGAAAACCCCGACGCAGCCAACAGAGTCGTTGGTAATAATCGCAAAACCAAACAGGCAATTGCGGCAGCAGAATCCCGGGCGAAAAAAGCCAAAGCCCGCGCCGAAGCCAAAGCCAAAGCCAAGGCAGCGCCCGACCCAAGAATACACGGCATGGAAGTCCGTCCCGGCGGGATCACGCTGGAGGACCTGGACTACGGCTTTCATAAATGCCGATATATTATCTCGGGGTCTGAGCGCCCAATCCGGTATTGCGGGGCGCCTACAGAATATCCCGGGAGTTCGTGGTGCGAACACCATTCGGACGCTGTTTACGACAACACGCGGACTCTTGTGAGGGCGCAAAACCTGAAGAAGGCCCGGCGGGCCGCAAATCGTGAAATCTCGAACCGAGGAGACTAGAATGACCAAGGAATCAAAAGCCCCGGAAGGCGTAGCCGAAGGGCTCAAAGCTGCCTCAGAGTCTGTCAGGGAGTGGGCCAAGGCGCGGCAGGATGAAATCTTCAAGGACGGAGAGGAAGCCATGCGGCTTTTCAACGAGTTCGGAGAGCGCGCAGCGGATCGGCAATCCGCCATAAACACTCTTATCGAAGAAAATGAAAGTGATCTCCGCAAGACTCTGGAGCAGATCCAAGAGCGCCAGTGGCGCTAAAATTGCGTTTTTGCCCACCGATGCAGGCGCGCCGGGGTCATTCGCCATGGCTTTGGCGCGCCAACAAGATGCGCTGCGAGCTCCGAGCAGAACCAGCGCTTCCGTTTCTCGGCCCGAAATGGGCATAGCACGGTGCAGAACGCGCCGAGCCAATCGTATTTCGCGCCGAACGGGACTTGCCCATATGCCGCCACCAGCGCCGGGCTGGGCGGCAACGCGATATAATCCCAATGGCCGGGCTTGGCGTGAATCCGTTTTGCTCGAACCCCACCATCCCGGGCGCTGCTCGACACCCATTGACCGCTTGGAAAGACCAGCTCGACGTGCGAATACTTCGAGAGGGTCGCAAGGCGGACGACCCAATCCCAAAATCGCCCTCGGCCCTTATAGAAGGCCAGCGTTATGAATCGCTGATCAGCCACCCGTCATCCCTTCCATGAATGACGCCAGTCTGACAGGCGCGGCGGCGCGAACCGCGTCAGCAAACGCCATAAGCGCATCGGGATCGTCTGGAATGGCCGCCAGAGACACCCGGGCCTCCCGTAACGCGCTTTCCGATGCTGCCATGGCGGCTGCATATGCTTGCGCTTTGGGGGCGATTTTTGAGGCCATGAAGAGCGCCTTGTCCGCCTCGCTGGCCAGCCCGTTCGCCGTAGCTTCATTGTCGGGGACCATAGCGGCCAGCGCGGATTGCGCGGACGCCGCACGCACCGGGTCTTCTCCGTTCAAGTCTTCGACCAGTTGGCGCTTCGGCGTCCACGTAGCCATCTCAATCGGCGTGGCGCGGCCAGCAATTGTTTTCAACGCCCAATCATAGAGGCGGTCGATTGTCGTCGCGGCTACGATCCGGGCCGTCGCTGCGTCCAGATCGGGAATCCTGTATCCCACCACTTGCGGCTCTGGCGTCCCAGGGATGAGATCGGCGGGGTCAAGCGGGTCCGCCGAGTCGTCAATCGGCGGCGTTGGGTCCGGCAGGCCGGCAAAATCTTCATAAACCGGCACCAGCGGAATGCCGTCCGGCAGCCACACTTCGGCCAGCCCGTCTGTTGCCCGCGCCGGGAGTTCCAGATCGTCGGAATAGCTGGCCATCACCAGCCCCATATCGTCAAGAAAATGCCTCATAGCAGCCGGTTCCACGCCCCCATATTGCCTTCCGTATCCGCCACGGGGCTCAATACGATGGAGCCCCCCGTGAAACTGTTTTTATCCACCACATTCCATGAATTTCCGTGCGCATAAAAGCGCCTTTTGAGGTCCGGTTCCGTGTCTGGCGGAATGTCCCATCCGCGCGCGTAAAGGCACGAATTATTATAAGTATATGCGAGAGAGCTATTCTCCCGGACCTTGAAATCGCTCGCATACACTTCGGAATTCATAGTAGAATATGCAGCATACCTGCAGCCTGCAACATCCACACCAAGCGCGTATACTTGCGACTCATTCTGGCAATTCACAACGTCACCAAAAATGTGCCTAAAGTATACGGCATCCGATGAACTGTTTTTTACGGTCAGATTGCCGCCGCGCACAGCGTATATCCCATGATTGAGATACAGCCCGGCCACCGTGTCATCTTTATAGCCGCTCACAGCGATCGATGCACCGTCAATCGCCGTGGACAAATACCCGTGGTCAGCGATGTGGTGCCCGCCCCAATACCCATAAATCTGCGCGGCGTCGTTGGCATAATACCCAGAATAGGCATTGATCGTGCTGATTCTGCCCGCCCTGACCTGCCCGCCATACCGGGCACGGATAGCAGTTTTTTTACCCGCGATGCTCTCATAGAGGATATTTTCGATCCACGCGGACGCGCCATATGACACATCTATAGCCGTCCACCCTTCAAACGTGAACCGAGTTGGATACGCACCGCGCAGCAGGTCTTGGTCGTGCGCTATATCATGCGTCGAATAATCATCTATCTTTGGGAGCGCCGCGCCATGCTCCGCGCGCAAACGGACGGACACATTCTGCGGGTGATTGAATATCATAGGATCCTTGAAAGAGAACGTCCCGTCACGCGCCACGATCTCCAATATTTTCCCGGCCTGGGCGAGGTATTTCGTTGTCTCGTAATAGGCCGACAGAATACCTTCGCTGCCATGCTCGCCCCAATCTCCGGGGTGCGCGGAACCAGCATCCGGGGCGACGTAAATCACCATCGAATCGGCTGTGCTGCGGATGATTTCCAGCCCGTTATACTTGGGCACGTATTGTCCGGATTCCGCGAATTTATCGAGGACGGGTTTGTTCGGATGCGAATGGGAAGCCGCTACGGCCGCGTCAATTTGAGCTGGCGTAGACGTTGGCTTGCCCAGAATGAGGTTCCAGGCATGAACAATATCCGTGCTTTCCGTTTCTGAAACCTTGGTGAAGTCATCTGTCGCGGCGTTGTAGATGTAAATTGCCGCGCCGGAATCTACCAGCGGATCCGCCGACGCATCCCGGACAAGCACCATTTCCCGATCAGCCAGGGCGGGCTTCAACGCATCACGATCCGGGATCGTCTCCACGGCCTTGATTCCAGAAGCCCCGGCCGAACCCCCGGGGATACCTGAATGGATGTCGCCCATATACGGCATGTCTTATCCTTGATAGAGGAGGTTCCGTGTCCCGGGGATGCCGCGCGACGCAACGCGCAGCACAAACGGGACATCGAAATCACGGACCTCGATGACGATCCGGTGCATCTCGCCGTAAAACTGACCGGACCGCTTCGGGTGCGCCGGATCCACCGCAGTCAAGTCGCCTAGGCTCCCGGCGTTCTCCGGCCACGATTGGATGATCGTTCCGTCTCCGGCGTCCACTTCAAACCGGACCCGCAGCTTGGCGTTCCCCGTGGCGCCCCACCACACCGAAGGATCCACGAAAATGACCTGCTGCGAGAACGCATACTCGCCGTTTCCCGTGACTTCCGCAAAGCCGATATGATCGGTCATTTCGACCCCCCTTGCAGCCCGTGCGCCTGATTTGACCGGTTCATGCGGTCATTAAGCCGGTCGATAGATACCAGAATGCGCTGTAGGAGCTCATTGGTTGATTCTATCGACTTCTCCACGCGCGCCAAGCGCTCTCTCGAAGCCCCATCTTTGGCGCGAAGGCCCTCAATGGCATTGTGGTTGACCTCGATTATGCGCCCGAGGTCTTGAATCGACCGCGCATTGGTGGCGACATCGGTTCTGGTGGCGTTCAGCCATGCGACCACTCCTAGGACCGCAGTGGCGAACGCGATGATCGTCGCCAGATTTACCCGTTTGTCCAAGTGCCACGCCCCATCAACCATGTTAATCTGGCTCATTTCTGTTCTCCCGCCGCGTCTTTTGCCCAGCGGGCAAGCTGGTGGTGCCGGGCTGCGCATTCCGCCAATGCAACTCGATGATCGACCAGCGCGCGCCGCGCTGATCTGTCGATGTCCGGTATTGCGCAATCTTCGGTGAGTGTGGCCGGCGGTATCGGACGGTCGCAGAAAATGCCGGGGCTATTTGATCCGGCGCAAGCGGTCAATGACAGCAGGATCAAGGTTGCAATCCTTCGCATCCGAAAAGCCCTCCTTTAGCTTGGCGGCCACGGCTCGAAGTTCGGCCATCCGCTTGTCCGCGTCTTTCTGCCGCTCCAAGGCGGCTCGCAACGCCTTCCGCAGTCTCGCGGATTCGGCTTCATGCGCCGCTGCCAGATTGGCTTCCCAATGCGCATTGCAATCAGCCTCGGCGCGCTTGGCGCCTTGATGGGATTTATATACCCCATAGCCCTGCATTGCCGCAAGCCCCAAGGCCATCAAGACCAAAGGGTTCCGGAGGAACGACAGCCCTACCCGCAGTATTCCGAAAAAAGGTATCATCGTGATAGGTATTCCCCTGTCCGGTGCTTGATGACGCGATTGCGCCGGGCACGCCAGGCCGCCCACGCAATAACCACGCCTGCCGTGCCTGCGAACACCAGTGAATGCGTCTCGATGAATGTGGCGAACTCCCCGGCCAGCCGGATAGCGTCGCCCATCGTTCCCGACTGATCTTTGATGATCGGAAGCACTTCTTTGGCCGCGCCAACAATACCCGCCCCGCCCGCCACCAACGCCCCAGTCTGCATCCCCGTATTGGCGCGGGCGATGTCCGTGCTGCCCATCTGGGCGAGGTCTGCCGCCGTGGCATTAGCGCGGGCAGGCGCGGATTGGCGCGGGCTGGCGGCTTCAAGCGCCACCAGCAGGTTATCTCCGATTTCCGTAGTGAGCGGCAGCCCATGTTCGTTCTTGAAGGCCAGCACCGCCGCCATGGTGCGCGGCCCGAGGATGCCATCCACGGTGCCGACTTCATGGTAGCCGAGTTCTTTCAGCCGCGTCTGAATGCGACGCAAGCGCTCGCTGGAACCCGCCCGCTGCGAAATGGCGGGTCTTGGCCCATCCATACCGGCGGCGCGCAGCGTGCGCTCCAGGCGCTCCGCAAGGCGCTTGAAAGGCTCAAAACTGTGACGGTCTCGCGGGTTGACGGTCTTGCGCGCGGATTTGTAGTCCAATGCGCGGCGCGAATCGTAATACCGCGTGAGCCGATGTCGCGTGAACCATCCGCGCAGCATCCCCTGAACGAGGATGAACGCTGCGACATCTGGACGCATAACCGCCTCGGGGTCGTCGAGGATGTCGATCCCAAATTGCTTCCGGCACGCCGCACGGGCCGGTCCCGCGAAATTCGAGCGGTGCGTAAGCTGCACCATGCCACGCCCGATCCAGTAGTCGCCATTGGCATCCCGGGTCCAATATTTGTGCTTCACCCCGCGCAGCCGGCCCTTCCGCCACGCGGCTTCAAGCCGCCGGGAGGCCGAAGCGGCATTGCGGGCCAGCGTTTCATAGACAGGGACAATCCGGCCCGCAGTCTCCCAAATATCGGTGGCAAGAAACGCCGCCATGACGTCGGCACGTGTCACCGCCGCGTCCTGAGCCGCCGATACGATGGCGCGAATCGACGCTTTGCGCTTTCGGGTAAGCCGCGCCGGGGCGGGATAGCCTTCAGCCCGGGCGTGCCGGCGGAGATCCGCAATGCCTTTATAGAGTGCCGGAAAGTCCATGAGGGGGCTCCATCAAGTGAGGTCGATGTCTTGTATCACGGATTTCCACGAATCGGAAGTGCCCCCGGCGGGTTCATCCCGGACCGCCGTAAGCCGCACCTTCCGGGACACGGGAACCGTGCCAAAATCCGCTATCGGAATATCAAAAGTCGTATCCCCTTCCGGCGCGATGTGCGTGGCCAGAACCGCATTGCTGGAGTCCAGAACTTCGATCCGGGTTTTCTGATCCGTTTCCGGAGCCTTGGTTGCCCCGTCCCAGCGAACCGCCACTCCGTCTTCGTCGATCCGGTTTCGATTGGCCCACGTTACGGTGACATCCGACCCGCCAGAATGGCTGGCTGTGTTTGGCCACGCAGTCCCATCCAAAGCCATGTTGGCGGGCCGTAGCGGCGCATTGGCGCGAGCGGAAGGCGTTACTGGTATGGTGGGGGCCGAAGCGGCGTCAAGGACGCCCAGCCCCGTCCGCGTGAGCAGTTTGACATTGAAGGCAGCCCCTTCATCGTGCGCCACCGGGTCCACCGGCAGGATATGCTGGTTCCACGTCCAGACGGACTCGCCAATGCTCCACGCCGAAGGCAGCGTGTCGAAAGCCCCTCGGAGCAGCGTCACAGTGTCCGCAACGCTATCGTAGGATTCGATGATCGCGATTTCATGTGCATCTTCACTGCTGCCAATGATGATCATGTTCCCCGTTTCCGGACCATACGCTCCGGCGAAGGATGAAATGAGGTCGTCAACGGCGATAGTCGTCTCCCACTCCACAGCAAGCGCTTGCCCGAGGGTGCCTTTATCCGTGAGTGGCAGCGCAGCCTCTTCGGTCCACACCGTGTTACCTGCGCCGTCCGTCGCTTCCACGGCCACCGAAAACCCTGAACAGTCCGGGGCACTATCCCGCGCCATGATGACCATCCACGCCTCGGGGTGAATGTCTTGTTCGTTCGACACCAGCGCGTATGGCGCAGTCATGATAACAGTCTGACCAAGCGGGGTCGGATCCGTGAGCGTGGCATCCCATGCCGCATACGGCAGCGCGATGGCGGTTGGAATCGACAGACTGTAAATGTCTTCGGCCAGCGTGACGCTGATCGGCATCTTCCCCGGCGCGCCGTAGTCAATCGACGTGACGCGCATGATGATATTGCCCGTCTCATACTCCGGCCAGTTCAGGCGCACCAGATCGCCCGGTTCCAGTCCCCAAAAACTCCGGTCGAGCTGCATGTCCGCCAGCCGCTGATTGTATCCGGCCTGCCGGAGATCCCGAAGTGCCAATTTCCACGCCAGGAATGAATCCCGGACCATGTAGTAGGTCCGCGTGTCTGCGACAACTTGTCCCAGGGAATAAATGGCGGCCATGTCCTGTGCCTGCACGGTTTTCAGCGACTCAGTGGCTGGGTCTGTCCACTGAACCGTGACCGCGTTCAGCGTGGACATGCACGCCTTGCAGGCATATTTCAGCATGACGGCCACCGAAGGCGTGATGGTCCGGATAGCCGGATCGTCGGACGTGTAGTCGTCTCGCAAGAGCCGGAGCTTCCATTTTCCCGTGTCGGGATTGACGATCATGATACCCTGGATGTGGTCGATGATGTCCTTGATCAGGTCTTCTATTTTCTTTTGCCGCGCCCACACGAATGAGATCCCGAACTCTTCGGATGCCAGCGTGCTGGCGGCGGACGTGAAACTGGCCGTGTCGATATACTGCGCCGGAACGCCAAGCCCGTAATCCGGATCTCGCAGCAATTCATAAAGCACATGCGCCGGGTTGGCGTTCGGCGGGGCCGCGATGTCCACCACCGTCGAGTTTTCCACCGTGTTCCCCGTGCTGCGGTCAACCACATACCGGACAACCCCCTGCCCGGGAATCGTTGCGCTGGCGGGATCAAGCTGCTGTGGAACGTATGTCACCTGCACGCCCATGGACATGTCCTTGGGCCTCTCCTGCTTGTCGTAAGACCTCCAGACAAAATCATAAAAGAACATCATGGCGATTCCGCCCATGCCGGGAAGCGTTGCCGGCGTGCCCCCATACGCCGTGCTGGCCAGTCGCGCTGACATCTGCTGGCCGAGCGTGCCCACGTAGAACTCGACCTCCCCCTTCACGCCGCCGTTGTCGCCAAACAGCGCCGGGAGATCAAAATAGACAGTTTCGTCGGCAGTTATGGCGCCAGACGTGCCCGTTCCCGAGCTGGACCCACCCGTGAGCCCCGGGAACCCCTGGGACGCCAGACGTTCAAGCGTTTCAGCCCACACCAGATGCTGATTTACCCACAGCATTCGGAACGTGACAGGGCCAAAGCACACCCCGAAATGCGCCGACATCTTGTATTCATATTTGATGACCCCGGCGCAGGCTTTCGACCGCGCGCGCCAGCTCCCAACGCCGCAAATCATTTGCAAACCCTCCGGGGCTCCATTGTCTCTCTACCATACCACAGCACGGCCGGGTTCTTGACAGTGACCGTCCCGAAGACCACCAGAGTCGGCTTTCCAGATTCATTCCCCGATCCGGTCTTCGTCACCGCCCATGATGGCAAGTTTGACGCAGGCTTGGGCTTCCCGGAGCATCCGCGCGCGGCGCTCGATACAAATCCTGTCGGCGCAAATTCCATTACGATGGCCCTCCAAAAGGCATTCCGTTCGCAATCGGCTCGGTTATCGTGCCGCCGAAGTGCGGCAGGTTGCTGAATACGTCCCGGCATGTCCCGTAGACCTTATCACAGCCCAATGAAAGCGTCACGCTGGCCCCTACCGTGAGCCCTTCGGGGACGACGCTCAAAGTCAATCTGTCCTGCGCGCCATCCACGGCAAGAATGGAGGCTCGGGCCACCCCGTGCTGCATCGACCACAGGAGTTCCCCGTAGAGGTAGCGGTCCTTGTCATGCGGGATGTTCCAGCCCGCCGAGAGCGTCACATCCGCCCCTGAGATGCCCGCCACCGAAGCCGTAACCGTGAAAGACGGCCGCGACGCCTGACAAGCGTCCCCATAAAGGACGTGTGGGCAAGTCTGCTGATAGACTCTCCGCAGCCCTGGGCGGGCAGCCTCAACCTGCTTGGTGTCAAACGACGCCGTAAACACATTCTTGGCGAACACCGCACCCGACATGTAGCCATGGAACCTTTCGATGAACTCGGATTCCCCAAGGTGGCCTTCTCCGATGGTGAGTGTAATCGCCCAGAACACCGGATGCGGGCCGAAGAACAGACGGGCAAAATCCTCTTTGAAGTGCATACTCACATTGGTCCTGCGGCGGTCTGACCCTACATTGGCGACGATCCGGTCATATTTGATCGGGATTGGCAGATAGGTCAATCCGCCATGGTCCACTGAATCCTCCGCCGTGGTATAGCAGTAGACCGTCGAACCGATCTCGAACCGGAACAGCGTTATCGGCAGGCCGTCTTGCCGACTGGATTCCACACCATCGTAGGACATCAATCTGCCTCCAGAGCATAAAATGACAGCTTGGCCTGGCCAACACCCCTGACCGGCCATGACATGTCGAACACATCCCCCGCGAACCGGGCCAGATACAGCCACTGGCAGGTCACGATGTCCGCCAAGGCAACATCGTTTGCCCATGGATCGTTGACAACGATGTGCGTATCATCCCCCGCAGGATCGCTCACCGTCACGAGGCTGGTAATCTTTTGCAAGACGTAGGTGCCATTGGCAAGCCGGATCCGAAGCGCCTTATGCACGGGGCTGTCCACATAATCCGAATAAAACTCCTGCCCCTTGATCCTGAGCAAATGCTGCCCGGCAGTCAGCCCTTCCATGGGCATGAAGTCCTGCACGAAGGACGGCAGCCAGAACGACTTATCCGCGCCCCGATGGACCACGAAGAAGTCTTCCAGCGCCTTGGCTTTCGCCATGCCGATCTCGGTCCATGTCGCGGAGAACAACCGCTCTGGATACGCAACCGGCGTGTTGGATTTTATCCGGCCCTGCCCGAAATCCAGATCTTCCCGGAAGGTCTGGAACCGGATGCCCGGTGTATCGCGCCAATTCGGGTTGACATCCAGCACCTTGCGCCCATCAAACTCCGACGCCCATGCGCGCGGCCACCATTTAATCCCACCGGGGTTGACGGCCAGAGACAGCGTGGCTTCCAGAACAGTGCCCGTCCGAGGCGACAATGGGGTCTGCCGCGCCAACTTGCCGGGAAGCCCGAGGGCGAACTTGGACCCGGCCGGGAAATCCTTGCCGATAGGCGAGTGCAGCGTGGCGGTCTTAGTGCCGGAATCCATGGCGTCCAGCACACCGGACTGCATCGTCTTGTCCGGCGCTATAAGAACCACCAGCGCCCCGGGCAAAGCCCATTCCGGCGCCACATCCAAAACAACCGTAGTGTCCGCCGCCGCCACCGGCGCGGCCGTAAGCACGTGCCGGACATAATCAGGGATGACCAGCGTCAAGTCGAATTTTTTGGCCAGCGTGCGCAGGAAATAGTGTTGGCGGGATTTTATCGCCAGAATCCGCATCCGCATCGTGCGGCGCGGATACTTCCGAAGCGCCCGCCGCTGTTCGTGTCCGTCGCGCGCCTTGAAGATGTCCGTCCGGTATTCCAACCGATCCGTCACGGACTGAACCCAGTTCGGCGGAACTTCCAGCAGCACCACCCGAAGCCCCATGACGGCCACCGAAGGCGTGCCGTTGTCAAAGGAGAACAGCACATGGGCGTCAATGGCCGGCGGGCCTTCCAGTGACACGGTTATGTGCGTATCCACGCTCTCAAGTCCCGCAAAAGTCTTCGGCGTGGCCAGATCAACCGAAATGCCCGTGTCATTCACAATGCTAATGCTGTTCAGGGTGTGTGGCGTGAGATACGCCGACCAGATCGACAGCGGGATCTGCGTCTCCCCGGTCAGTGTGCCCAGATCAATAGCCAGCGGCGTGATATGATAGGTATTGTAGAAGATGTCGAAATAGGAGTGCATCCGGCACCCGTTGCCGGAGAACGCCCATGACGGCGACACCATCGGCACCGATGGTGTCGCCGCGCACCCGGCGATCCGAACTTCATCAAGAAGCTTGACCTGCGGCCCTGGCGCGGACAGCGTGACCCCCGGCGCGCCAGCGCGGTGCGTGACCTCTCGATTTTCGTAAATCCGGGGCATCCATTATTCCTTGTAGGCGATACCAAAGGGACCAGTATTCTCATTGTCCGCGTAGTAATTGGACGTGGTGTAATCCATTTCATCCGTCAACAGGTTCATCTTCGCCGAGGGGAAAACCCGCCACGTATCCGTCCCCACCACGACCGCCTGGCCGGGGGTGAGATTCGTCATGTTGACGCCGCGCACTCCGATGGGATGTCCCATGGGCCGATAAAAACGCCCGTTCGACCCCGTGTCGTTGTTCGAGAAAATCTCGAACGTCGCCAGGATGTTTGCGTTCGTGAGTGGGGCAAACCCCGCTTTCAAAAGCCCGTCGACGCACCCGTCATTCAGCCCGCCGAAAACTTCGGTCCCAGACCCGATCTTGTCCAGATCCTTGGAGTCATAATACCCGCTCGAACGCTTCATGAAAAACTCCCGAAACCGCGTCGCATCATCGACGTGATCAATCAACAGCCCGCCACAATGGCCCGGCCCCCACATCGAGGGGTTCGTTTCGTCTGGAAAGATGCCCCCGAAGAGATGCCGCATGAGTTCGTTTTCCCATGTCCGCGCGGACTGGTAACTTGGCTTGTAATCCCCGACGTTCGAGCCTGACATGACAATGCCGTCGCCATAGTTTCCATGCCGTTCGATGCGTCCCAGATAGAAGTGCCGGAAATGTTGCGCCGAGAACTCAATGGCCCCGGCGATAAACGTGGCGTCACCAGATGCAGCTGAATGCCCGAACATGTGCAATTGCGTGGCATTCCGGGGCGTCGCGTCCGAAGATCCGGATCCCGTGGCGTGAACCGGAGCGTGAACCCGACATTCATTGCTCACCGGGTTCCCCCCGTCAAAGCTGAACCACGCGTAGTTGTTAAAAGCGTAATCTGGCGACGACCCTTCGGTAGTCCCATTAAGCGCCATGACTTTGAACGTGCGCGACGGACTGTTCGTGCCCGCCGGATACGTCATGGTAGCGGTTGTCTCGCCATTCGGACCGGCAGCCCCCGTCGCAGCAGACCAACTGGCCATGTTGTTCGTGATGAAATCCACGATCTTGGCCGGCACATCCTCAATATTCGTCAGCGCATATGCGGTGTAGGCCATAGGCCCCTCCTTATATCGTTTTCAAAGCCCACATGTCGCGGGCGTCTTGGCGCCAGACATTCGGAAACACAATGGCCGGATCGCCGTCAATCGTGATCGCAGCCTCGGCCGACAAGCCATTCGCCGGAACTCGGAAAACCCCATCCAAATCCCCGTAGGTGGCCACCGCGTCGCGCTTCACCAGCGACATCGGCGTGGCCGGATACCCGCCGCCCAGGCAGGTCCGGCTCTTTTCCACGACCATGTGGCTCCACGGCTTGCCGGTAGTGTCATCCCACCATTCCAGATCACCGCTAGCCGTGGAAGGCTCCAAATTTCTCCCATGAACTGTTGGGAAAAAGATATTCGTCTCGGGGCCGTCCTCGTGGTGATTCACCGTATCCCACACCCCGGTCGAGGGCAAGAACCGCGCCGAAGGCGATGCCTCCTTGGACCCGCTGGTGTCATACATCGAATCCGTGAAAAGGCGGTGCGCCCACGTCGCGTCATTCCATTTTGTCGGATCGTTGCTGCTGTCGAGGACTGGTCCGCCCGCGCCGCCGATAAAGAGCGGATACGGATACTCTGCCGGTGTGACAAACGGCAGGAAAAACCCGCCATAGAGCGCCTCGTAATATGTGGAGACCTTAACCACCATCACGAAGCGGCGGCCTGACATGACCAGCCAATAATTCATGGCGGAGTCCGACGTGAGCATCTTCACGTAGGCCGGAGACACACCGACATGCTCCGCCATCGTGGTGGCCGCAGAATTATACCCTTTCAGGCCATAAACCCTGATCTCGTAGATATTCGATCCGGTGTCTTTGATCTTTTCGAGACCAATGTAAATGTGATCAGTGCCAGCCGTCCCAGGACCCTCAAAAACATATTGGTCGCCCACATTCCACTGCTGGACCCACGCCTGCGACGCGGCCACCAAAGCGCCGTTCGTGGTCAGCTCGGTAGTCAGCCGGGAGAAAAGAGCATCAATACCCGTCTCGGACCCATTCACATAAGCCATTCTTACCCCTCCAGGGCTTCCCGAATCGCGCCCGAGTTGGCGCGAACCGCATTGATAATCGCTTCTTCCCCGTCGGCGCTTGACAACGCCTCGGACAGGAAACTCTGCGCGTCGAAAGTGTTCACGATCTTGACTCCTTGCGCGCCGCCGCCGTTGGCCGCGTTCCGAGGATCATTACGTGGCAGGACTTCTTCGCCTTTTTGCAGAATAGCCTGAACTTCATCCGCCCGCAAACCCGGCATCCCGCCGGAATGGAACCTCATGGCCGACAAGTCAGGGACCGCGAACCGGGTCGGCGCAGGCGTATGCCCCACCACGCCGCCCGCATGAAACACTTTATGCGCACTCGCACCGGCGCCTGCCCCAGCGCCCCCGGAAACCGAAGACCCGCCGTTGCGCGCCAACCGCTTCCACAGATCGCCCGCTCCAGCGGCACCTTTGACCATGCACGCCCACCATTGAGCGGTGTTGCGGGGGCTCACCTTGTCACAAACACCGGACCTGCCTTTTGGCAGTGCGCCACCATCCCCGCCGCCGCCACCTGGGGCACCGAGCCATGGGTCAGACGCGCCGAGGGGCCTCGACGGTGTGACATGGCCCCCGTCATCATACGGTTTGGCCTTTTTACCCTTGGTGCCCGAAGACGCTGCGCTGGAGCTGGATGACCCGGGGCCGCCCGGGCCATACATCTGGTCATTATTGCGCGTAAGCGACCCATCTGGATTAACCC
>Ga0256831_1000218_pt1 | contig 30702 bp, 44 predicted proteins | sample 132544metaG_FD_189087 | JGI IMG/M metagenome (GOLD analysis project Ga0256831, IMG submission 189087) | Hydrothermal vent microbial communities from Lau Basin, Pacific Ocean - 132-544 | ecosystem: Environmental > Aquatic > Marine > Hydrothermal vents | place: Pacific Ocean: Lau Basin | collected... | reverse complement strand
AACTTTCCTTTTTCTATTCTCTCAAGCGTGTATTGGAGTTCGTAGGCTATTTTCTGAGCAGAAGCTCTAATCTTTACTTGATTGATGAGTGTTTGCTTTAGGCCTTGTTTCATCTCTTCTTTCCAGTGCCAGACTCTCTCTGAGAGGTTTAGGCCGTCGGGGTATTTGAAGTTGATTATCTCTTCTGCGACTTTTGAGGTTAGGGATTCTTTCTGCTCTTCGGGCGAAGTGAGGAGTGAGGGGAGCTCCCCCACTATCCCTATTTTTGTAGCCTCTTTCAGGGATGTAAAGAGCTTGTCTGAGAGGCTGTTTGCGTAGTCTTCAAGGTACTCATCTATAAGTTGGTCAAGGTTTGAAAGGTCTGGCTTGAGTTCTTTTTGGATTTTCTGGACTATCTGGCGGGCGAGTTTTTCGGCTTCTTTTTCAGTTAAGAGAAGTTTTCTGAGGAGCTCTCGCCTTGCCTCTTCTACGGCTTTCTGGTAGTCCATCAGAGCTCCTTATTAACTCTATCCTCAAATTGTTGGGAACTTTTCTCTATTTCTTCGTCCATAAGATTGAGGAGTTTGTCATCAACGAATTCTCCAAGTATATCCCTCGTGAGTTTTTTGCGGAGCTCAACTATTCCAGTAGGCGGAAGTATCTGAGCCGTTATTGCGTTCATCGCTGTCTCAAGCTCTTCTGCGAGGTTCCTTATGGAGAAGTCCCTCGGGTACTGGATGTATCCCTTGAACTCTACCCCCTGCCACCTGCACACGAGATCGGCGATTTTGTATTCGGCCTGTTCGCACTGCTGAGCGAAAGAGGTAAGAGTTCTATTAAACTCAAGCCAATCGTATTCTTTCGCTATTCCGCTCTTTTGGACTCCACCGGTGAATTCAAGGTTTGCAAGCCTGTAAATCTGCTGTACTAACTTCTCTATATACTCCATATAGGATTGAACTGGGTCTGGAGGAGAAGCGATAAAGTCGGGCTTCCCTCCTCCTTCGGGGTTATAGGAAATGGCGTTCTCTGTGGAGATTGTTAGGTCTTTGAGTTTTTCGGCGTCTGCTTGGTCTTTGACTGGAATTGTAAAGATAGAAAATGTTTGATTTCTGAAAAGCTCTCGGAGTTCAGATAAAGCATTAAAGAGGTCAAAGTTGAGGTTTGCTATGTCAAGAATCCAAGGAGGCGCAGTTAAATCAGTTGGCAGGAGAGGGTCCGTTGAGTGGAGGGGAATGACAGGGACTACGCCGAGTTTGTGCTTTCCTTGGCTTTGTACTTTTTTCCTTTCAGGATCTTCTGAAACCATCCAGCTTTCAGTGTCAAAGTAGCGATAAACGGTTGTTCCGTCTGGCTGGGTTTCTATGAAAGTTATGGATGAAAGGCGCCCGTAGCTGTCAAGGGTATAATTGTGAAGCTGAGATTTAGTTCTAAGTGCCAAATAAGGTTTAAGGCCGAGCTGTTTTTCTTCCAGTTTTGTTTTTGCTTTACCTTGGGGCTTGTCAACAATGATAAAAATAGTTCCGGTTATCATTGAGAGCTTGAAAGACCGACGCATAAAGTCATCCATGTAAGTTCCTTGTTTATCAACGTCTTGAATGAACTCTTGATACTCTTGGGTTTCTATTGAACGGACAGGGGATTTTTTAAATAAGTGTGAAAGATAGGAGTCAACAACCTTTTTGACATAGTTGGGATAAACAGCAAGCTCCTTTCTGCGAGAAAACTTCTCATCACTTTCCCTTGGGTGAGGGATAAGGTAGTTCCCGTCTAAGAAACCTCCCTTGCCGGTGTAGGCGTCTATGAGGAACTTTTTTCCTTTTAGGGCCATATCTATCTCCTGTAGAGAACTTCTACTTCAAGGGCTGCTTCGTAGAATGGATGTGAAATTTCAGGATTCACAATGCTTCCTGTAACGTTTACGTCTATTGCTTTGCCGCTAAGGTTTGTTTTTTCTACAGCTGTTTCTATCTTTTCAAGGGTTTCAGCAAGGGCATCTACTCCATCTTGAGGAGTTTCTGCCTGAAGAGAGACTATCAAAAGAATTCTCCATGTTATCTGCTTTTTGGTGTTAAGTCTTTTTTGAGTGTCTGATGCTGGAACTATTGAGATTGCACGGCTACGCTCTTTGGCAGAAAGAACCTGAGCGGGGTTTCTGTAGCCTCTGCCGATATGGAAATCGGGGAAATTTTTTTTGAGAAAGTTTTGAAGCTCTTGGAGTATTTCTTTCCTCAAGGTTATCCTCTCGTGAGTTTAATCGTGAAATAAGAGGTTGTGGCTTCTTCATTTTTAGAGGAAAGGCCGTAAGTAATGAGCCTCTTCTCTAACTTTTCGTATAGCTTTTCGTAACTTTTGGCTTTTTGGAGGTAAACGTCATTCTCTCCCGAAGTTTGCTCTAAACACGTAAGGTAACTTGCAAAGTAGACAGCAAGTTGCCTGAGAATAGGATAATCAGAAGGATTGATTGTGGTGGGATCAATGCCTATTTGGTTTAAAAGGGCATCAACATAGGCGTCCGTTTTTTCAAGTATCTCTTCCGTTACATTCCCGGCTACAAGGCTGTCTTCAAAGTCTGAAAGTTCGCAGTACTTTCCCATTACTCTCTCCTTAAAGTTCTTAGAAAGGCTTTCGTAAACTCCTTTTTAGCTTCTTCAAGGCCTTCTCTGATTGCCATCCTGAAAAACGAATAGGGTCTGCTTCCCGGATGGTGAACAAGCTTTGCAAAGATGTAGCCTTCTTCGGTTGTCCACCGCAGGGACTTGCGCCTCCTTGGCCTTATCAGGTGTGGCCTTGTTCCAAACTCTACAAAGGGAGCGTAGGAGGCCTCGGCTACTATTTCCGCCCTACCTTCATTCACACGGCTAAAGTCTGGGCGGATAGACTGCTGGAGGTGTCCGGTTCTTGGGGTGAAGGCTTTACCTTTGTCTATTACTTTGTGGACAGAACGGAAAAGGGAAAGGGTGAATTCAGTTAAGCCGGCGGAGAGAGCCCTCCTGCCGGCACTTGTATCTAACAACCAGTCAAGCTTTTGGGCTTCAAGCTTAACCTTTATCATCTTCGTTCTCTGGTTTAACCTCTTGTTCTTCCAGAACTTTTACTCCCTTCAACTTTCCCGACTCTATTAACCCTTTAAGCCACTTGGCTTGTTTACCTTTTAGCTCTAAGATACCGTTATAGGGGAATTCAACGCTGTTTTCTCCGTCTGTAACAGTGAGACCGGGCATCCCTTTAAACTTCATAGCTTCCTCCTTTAATAGGCAAGTCCTTCAAGTAATCCGTGTGCCTGCTTGGCGTTCCTGACTTCAAGGGTGTATTCGCCAAGAATTCTTCTTGCGATGAAATCAGCACCCTTTGGGGTCGCATCAAAGTCTCTGATAGTAGAGCCTCTCAGTGGAACGAGACGCAGGCGGCTTGTGTCAAGGATTGCGATTTTGTCTTTGGGAAAGTTCGTATCAACCACTATTGTTGTTATGATGCCGGCCGGAAGGTCTGAAACGAATCTGGCTACGAAGTTTCCAGCGGTCTGGTCTTCTCTTTGAATCATTATGTTATTAGCGTTAAAAGCAGAAATTTTTCTTGCCTGAGTAGTGTTACAGACGAGGACATTTGGGTTACCGCCGTCAAGGACAATCTTCTCTATTGCATCGTTAAGGAGTTTTTGAGTCAGTTCTGTACCTGCAGCGTTTACTACATTTCCACCGGGCTGTTTCAAAAAGTAAAGTATTCCACCCATCATTCCGGGTTCTATGCCTTCTTGTCTTTTTACCCTTCTGCCGTAGATGATGGCATTGTTCATCCTGCGAGAAATTACTTGGAGGCCTTGGCTCACTCTGTGGTTTATAAGGTCATCAATTCCATACTGGGCAGTGTTTTGGGCAGTTCTCGTTACTTTAACGGTAATGTCAAATATTTGGGTTTGATTCCATTCAGTTCTGGGAAGGGCACCGGGATTATCGTCTCCGGGAAGGGTTCCTTCGTCTCGTGGGCGAGCTATGATTTTGACTTCTACTCCAGAGCTATGAGGTTCTGCAGTAGTTCCAGCATACCCCCTGACAACGGTTAGGGTGTTTCCAGAAACAGCTGTTACTTTGACAAGCTCTTCTGAACCCTCAAAGGTCAGAACCATTCCGGGCTGAAACTTAGTGCCGTCTGCAACGGTCATTGAGGTTGCAGAGGCGTCAAGGTCTGTGGCAAGAGTATCAACTTCTGGAGAAAGAATGTCTTCAAGCCATTCGTGGGTTGAGGAGCGAGCATATTGATTAGGAGCGGCATGGGGAATTAGGGATATGAGAGTAGGTTGACGCTGAACTACAATTGAAAGTTCGTCCGTCAGGTCTCTAACTACGTTTTCAAGCTCGTATGAAGCTATCATCTTTTACCCTCCTTACTGATTTCCTTCAGTTTGAGTTGTCTCAAGCTTTGCTATTTCAGCTTTCAGAGCTAACGCTGTTTCTAAGTCTCCAGCCTTTTTAGCCTCTTCATACCTTTTGAGTAATTCTTCCTTTTGACTTGCAGGTGCTGGATTGCTTCCTGCGCCGGAACCTTCTTTTTCACTTGCCTTGAAGAGGAAAGGTTTTTGTTCCTTTAGAGCTTCTACAAACTCGTCGGCAGGTTTCCCATCTATCAATACGCTCCCGTCTTCGTTTACTTCTGCTTTTCCGGATACAAGAGCAAGGAATACTTCAGGATCAAGGACTCCCTTTTCGGCTGCAAGCTTTGTCAAGGTGCTCTTAACAACGAGATTCTTTAGCTCCGTCTCCTTTTGCTGTAGTGCCTGTTCTTTTTCTTGGAGCTGGGCTTGAAGTTCTGCCAGTTTTTTCTCGTAGGATTCAAGTTTTTTCTGAAACTCTCTCTCCTTAGCCTCCAGAATTTTGGTGAAGTCTCCTTCTTTCTTTCTCTGGGCTTCAACAAAAGCCTTTAGCTCATCAATAGAGTTGAAACCCAGAGTTGTAGGGTCAAAGGTTGGTGGGTTTGTGTTCGGGGATTGATCCTTAGTTCCCATTTTTGCCTCCCAATGCTGTTTTACTGCTTTGAGGTTATTTCCGGTTTGGGAGGCCGTCTGTTCACTGTGGCGAAGAGCTATCGGCATGAAGCGAGGCGGAAGAGTTTTTCTCTTAACTTTTGCAGGAGAATCTCTTCGTTTAGATGTGAAAAGTCTGAGATTCCAAGGATTTCAACGAAGTTGTCGTTTTCTATGAGGTATTCAACGACGGAACTTTCGTATATTCTCCAGCTCCCCTTACTGTTTTTCTTCTTTATCTTGTAACCCCGGAGTTGGCCGGTGAGGAGAAGGTAGCGGACTTGAGATTTTGAGCACCTGAGTATCCTTGCTACTTCTCCGACGGTGTACTTCCTTTCTTCTATTACGTTCACCAAGCTCTCCGCTCGTTTTTTCTTTTGATTGTAGTAGTTATTCCTTATCTTTCTGTTCACTATGGCGAGGGAAAACCCGCCCGGGATAGGGCGGGTGGAAATTACAGCTATGAGTCAGTTTCAGGCTCAGCAACGGCTTTTTTGAGAATTTCTATGAGATTACTTGCCTCTTCTTTGGAGAGTTCCTTAGAGGAAGCTTTTCCGTAGTTTTCCTCCATGAGCTTGTGAAGTAGTTCCTTCACTTCTTCTTCGCTTCTGTCTGCCCATACTTTCTTAGCCAGAGCCCAAATTAGCTTCCTCTGCTTTTCGCTCATCTTCGGTTCTTCCTTCTGCTTGCTCTCTGCATTTTCCGTTTCTTTCTTCTCCTTTCCTTCTTCACCTTTCTCTTCTCCCCACGAGTACTCGTCAGCTTCAGGTTCCCCGAAAAGTTCGCCAGAGTTGCTATCGCTAACAGTTTCCAATCCGCCAACCTCATTGGGAAATGCCTCCCTCAAAACGTGTACCAATGCTACCTTTCTAATCATTGTTGCAGGTTTTTCTTTCCACATCGGGAAAGGCTTACCGTTCTTGTCTCTCCTCATGTACTCATCAAGACTTACTTCTACTTTGGCTGGAACTTTCCAGTCGGTTCTATAGGCTTCTGCCCAACCCCCGACCAGCTTCTCTCCTTTTAGGACAACGCTTCCTTCCCTGTAGATGAGTTTCCCGTTCCTTTCAACGATTATCCCTGCCCTGTAGCCTGCAAATTTTCCGCTCTTTTCAGCTCTCTTCAAAAATGCATACTTTGATATGACTATGACTGGTTTGCCATCTCCATACTTTTGAAGATGAAGGTCATACGGGTTAAGCTTTTGAGCCTTGCAGTAGCGGAAAAACTCTTTAACGTCCTCTTCTGTTATGTTCTTGGCAGATACGTGGTATTTAAGGTAATCCCTTATTTCCTCTTCCGTCCATTTAGTTCCATCGTCAGCAACGATGACTTTCACGTTAGAAGGTAATGTCATCGTCTTTTCCATGGCTGTTCACCTCCTTGTTGAGCTCTTTCGTTGTTTTCTTTGCGGGCCTGATTGAAAGGAACTCCGTCTCGGTCACGGTGATGAACTTCTCGGCTTTTTCTCCCAGTTCTGCCCTCAAAAGCTTGACGTTAACTCTTTCTCTTTTGCTCTTCTGGATTCGGAGAACGAACTTCGTGCCAGTTGCGGTAATTACAGAGGTTTCCTCAATTCCTTGGAGAGAGAGTTCTGCAAATAGAGTTTTTCTAATTTCTTGCTTTCTCTCGTTCAAGGCTTGAAGGATAGCTTCAATTTCCTCATATTCACTTAGCAGCGCCGTTAGATTCACGTTTTTCTCTCTTTGGGGAGCGACCTCCAAGGTCGCCCCCTTTCTTACTCCTTCATCGCAATAGGCCATCACTCCTCCACAAATTTGATTTTTTCTGACGCTTCAAAGACAAACTTCTTGCGGGCTGGAACTTTGACTCTTTCAAGTGTTCGTGGGTTCACGGCATTCCTTTCAGCAGTTTGTTTCAGGTAGAATTTTCCAAACTCTCTAATCCGAACTTCTTCTCCAGAAAGGACTTTCTCCTTGAGAACCTCAAAAACTGCGTTGACAGCACTCTCTACTACTTCACGCCTTACCCATTCGGGTTTTGGAAGTTCCTTTTCCATCCTCTTTTTGACTTCCCTGATGAGCTCTTTCTTGTTCATGGCTGCCCTCCTTTAGTTAAGGTTTTTAAGGTTCAAATTGCTTGCGTCTATCACAGTGGAGCCTGAGCTTTTGAAGAGAAGCAGAATTGCCCTAAACCAGTTTTCTGCTGTTTTGTCATCTTCAAAGGGAATGAAAAGCGGTTGCTGAGTTTCTTTAAAGTGAAAGACTACGTTCTTACCTTTCAGCCTCTCCACATGGGTTACGTTGTCAAGGTTGATTAGGATTCCCTTGTACCTCAGCCACGCCCTTCTCATTTTGCCCTCCTTTCAAAGGATTCCTCTTAAAGAGAAGTTCTGCTTAACTACCTTTCTATAAGCCCACTCCCGTAGGCGGTCTAAAACTCTTGGTGTGTAGCGTTTGGCTATCTCTTCAAACGTGATGTTTGTGGTTATGGCAACGGGCTTCTGGAGGTCGTAGCGGGTTGTAATGACAGCCTCCACGATGTAGGCGTTGTAGTCGGACCTGTACTCTCTTCCGAGGTCGTCTATCACAAGAAGGTCAACTTCCTTGATGTCTTTCTGGAGCTCTCCCTTGTCAAAGGCAGTTCTTAATTCCATTGCCGAGTAGAACTTGGCGGTTGCTATCTTTCTCTTTTTCAGAAGCCACCACGTAGCTGTTACTACTGCCTGCGTTTTTCCAGTTCCGACAGAGCCGAGCAAAAGCAGGGAGAGCGGGAACTTTTCTTTTGCCCATTTTCTTGCTATCTCAAAGGCTTCTATGGGGAGCTCCACTCCATCAATTACGACGGAGTTCCTGAGGGTTTCCTTTTCTATGGGGTCAAGGTACTTCTCTGGGAATCCACGTTCTCTTAGGATTGAGATTGCAATGCTTTTTGGCAGGTCTGGAAGTCTCTTTTTTACAAACTGCCTGCCTTTTTCGTCTTCCCAATACTCCCAAATAAGGTTTTCAGACCTGACAGTTCTAATAAGCTTTAAGGCCGGCATTTTAGTCCTCAGATTCGGTTAGCTGGATTCTTATTGCAAACTCTTTTGAAACACCAAACTTGGGGTTCGTTGCTACTTGGCTTTCTCCAAAGTCAATTGGAGCTTCCTTTTCAGATTTCCACCATTCGTAAAGTTTCTGGAGTTGTGTCTTGAAATAGGGAAATCCGTCGGCTCTCTTGCGACGATAGCGGTTGATGAATAGGTCCCACAGGATTTTGAAGAGCTCTTCTTCGCTTAGTCCTGCATCTTCAGATAGTGGTTTTAATGCTTTTAGGACTTCTTTAAGGATTTTGCCGTTCCGGGCGTAGTTTGCTGCCATAGGACTTCCTGTTTCCTCTTGATACCTGCCGTAAGCGTAGTAGAGGAGCTCCCTTACCGCAGGTGAGGAATCCTCTTTGTTTATTCTTTTTTTGAGATTCTCTATTACGCTGTTTAGGGTATTTATGGCTTTGGGGGAACCGGAAAGGAGCTCCCTCTTACACTTCTCCAGTTCTTTTAGAATGGACTTATAAGCACAGCGAGCCATTATTCTGTACCTCCCATTTCTTTTAAGACCGGAAGATCAAGAGCCTCACAGAACTGCTTCCACTTTAATTCTGCTTCTGAGGCGAGGTTTTCTTCCCAGAACTTCCGGCTTATCTCTTCCCACTCTTCTGGAGTGAGTTTGGCTTGTTCTTTCATGTCTTGTATGAACTCTTCTGCGTGGCTCGGATGAAGGGTGTAGCGAACGTATCTAAGGGTGGTTTCCCTAAACCATTCTGCCTTGTCCCAGCCACCGCGAACCAATATGAAGGTCAGGTAATCCCTGATGTACTGGTCTCTCTCGTATTTACGGGCTTCTGGAGTGTCTCCTTCTTCCCGCAAGTAGATGGCGTCAAGTTCTTTGAGCTTGTGTTCTATTTCTTGAATTAGAGCAACGAGCTGGTAGGCTTTCAGGATTATGTCCCGTCTCCGGGAATCTACAGGACCAAGCTTTGCCTTGAATTCAGCTTCTTCTTTCTGGTAGAGGTGGTTCTTATAGCCTACAAGTCTCTTGACTACGTACTTGCGAAGATGCTCCGGAACTCCGGCAAGTTCCACTGCCTCTTTGGGGTCAGTTCCCGTTTCAACGTAGGCTTTACACTCTCCTACCCAGTATTCAATAGTTGAAAGTGGAATGTCCGTATCCTCAAACTTTGCGTAGTCCTCACTTTCTGTTGAATATTCAAGCCATAACTTTACGGCGATTTCAGAAACATCTTTTCCAAATTCTTGCGAAAGTTTCTGAGCTATCTCCTGCGTTGAAAGTCCTTGCTCCTTGAGCTCTTTTGCCCTCTGCTTCTGTTCTTCAAATTCCTTTTTAAACTTTTCGTATTCCCCTCGGGCCTCTTCTTCGTCAAAAATCTTGTAGTATTTTCCATCCTGTGCTTCATCTTCTGAGAGTTCTCTTTCCTCTTGTTCTACGAGCTTTTGAGGGTCATCAAGGATGGAGCGGACGGTGGAGGCAGTTTTAGTTGGGAAATTTTTAACTTGGGTAAAAATTTTCCCACTTTCTTTCTCTTCTGAAAGCCAATTAACTACAGTTCTGTAACTTATCTCTTCTCCAAACTCTTCCGAAAGTCTTTCAGCTATCTGGCGAGAACTCAATCCTTGCTCTTTCAGCTCCTTTGCCCTTTTCTTCATTTCCTCTTTTCTGTCTTTAATCAGGCCAGCCTGAGAGAGAACCTTACGGACGTAGTTAGGAGTGGTTTTCAGGGCTTCAGCTATCAGGTTTACGTCTCTGATTCCCTCTTCCCAGTCCTGAATGATTGCTCTTTTCTTCTCTTTACCGGTGAGAGGCGTGTCTATTTGGCCGTACTCCGTATTGGCAGCTTGGGCTACGAGTTTTAAGTAGTGCTTTGGAATGTCCCACCTTTCTATCCAGATTTTTTCGTGCCCTCCCTGCTCGTGAGCTGCAAGGCGATGGTTGCCATCAAGTAAAAGGTTCTCAGGCTCAGCTGCCACAAGGACAGGTGGAAATACTGTTCCTTCAAGGAGAGCTTCCTTGTAGATTTCTACCCTGTCCCAGTCGGTCTGTTCCCTTGGGTAGATTCCTTGGTCTCTCTTGATTCTTTTGATTTCAATCTCTGCATATCCTCTCGGTCGTGCCCCGATTTTTTCAAGAAGCCTGAAAAGGTCAGGTCTTCTGTTTTGAATCCCGAGTTTCGCGATTTCTTCAAAGGTTCCGTTAGCCATTTTTCGCCTCCGTCAACCCAAGTTTTTGAGCTTTCCAGCGAATTGAATAAACGGTTCTCCCAAGTCTTTGAGCTATTTCCCTGTAGCAGAGCTTACCTTTGTTCTCTATCAGGAATTCTTCTTCCTCTTTTGTCCAGATCTTGTAGTGATTGACAGCGGTGCTATCTGCCGAGTGCATGTATTTCTTTACTCTTTTCCTCGTATCAACTCTTCTCCTTGCTGTCTTTGCTTTTTCATAACATCTGCGACAACAATACTTGTCTTGCTTGCCTCGCCTTGGGAAAAAGTCCTTTCCACAAACGGGACACTTTTTAAGGAGCTCCCTTAACGGCTTAGTTTCCGGAGCTATTGGATTTTCAAAAATTGGAGGGTCATATTCCGGTAGAACTTTAAGTAATCCTTGCCCGAGCATTGTTTCCACAAAGTCTTTAACTTTCCGCCTGAGAAAAGAGCGGGGGAATACCTCCCCGTATTCTTCAGAAAGTTCTTCTGTAATGTCCGAAATTCTGAAATAACGTCTTTTGAGAATCAGCTCGTAAATTTTTTCTTTCACGGTTAGACCCTCGCTACAATCCTTTCAAACATTTGTTTGAGAAGGGCTTTGTCGGGTTCGTTAGTGCTTCTCTTGATGAGCTTTAAGGCATTAACGAACTTGAGGACTGAAAGACCATACTTTTGGGCAAGTTTATAGGCTTCCTCAGGGTTTGTTTTTATGTTGAGAACCTTTAAGAGCTCTTTAACGTCCGATTTTGTAATGGTGTCAAGGGGGACTTCTTTGATTACCCTTTCGTCAAGGGAACCTACACGGGCAACGAGCTTAGGAAGATTTTCGTTTCCAACTAAGACAAAGGGAAAAAGGGTTTCCTCAAGGACAAGCTTTATGGTTGCGGCAGTATCCTTGTGGGAGAGTACAAATTCAGCTTCATCAACGATTATTACGTACTTGCGATACTGAGAGAATTTACTAAGATATTTAAGTGTATCGTCAAAGCTCCTACCGGTTGGACATCTTACAGCAGAGGCTACAGCTCTCAAAAACTTGTTAGGGGTATCCATCTTCGGATGCCCCTTCACTATTCCAATGTTGTCAAGGCCAAGCTTCTTCTCTAAAGCCTTAATTCCCCAAGTTTTTCCGATTCCGTAAGAGCCGTAGCAGACGGCTACAGCCTCTATTCCCTCTTCGCTTAGCCTGTTAAGCTCATGGACAAGTGCAGCAAGTTTCTTTAAGACAGTTGTATTTGCTATGTTTTCGGCAGAAATTCTCACTTCCTCACCTCCCTTTTGAGTTCTTCAATTTCCTCTATTTCGGAGGCGTATAGACTGAAAGCCATTGGATTTTCAGTTTTAAACCTCTCGTAGAGTTGCCAGATTTCTTCCGGAACTTGTCCTTTCTGCTCTATGATGTAGCTAAGAAGCTCGTAGTCATCCGTGGGAACAAAAACTTCCGGTTTCGCTTCCTCTTCTTGGGGGAGCTCCATTTCAAAAGAGTTTTCTTCTTTAGGTTCTTCTTTGAGGAGAGCTTCCATCTCTTTGTAGTGGAGCTTCGTTTCTGCCTCTTTTTTCTTTTCCTGTTCAAGTTTGTGGAGCTCCAGCCTTGCCTTGACAGCTTTTTCAAGTTCTTTTGCTTTTTTCTCCCTTCTTTTCTTCTTCTCTCTCCAGGCCTCTGGATCTCTTTTACTCTCCGCTACGGCATCGCAGATGAATTTTCCGTCAAGGGTGAAGACCTTTACATATGTATCGTTTGAGTCGTCAAGCCTGACTTCAACTTTTTGGCCTTCATATTCTTCAAGCTCGTCGGCGTAGTAGTATTCGTTTTCAAGCCTGATAGTTGCATTTGTAACGGTTCTAATTTTCCTTTCGGCAAATGCCCAGTAGAGGAAGTCTCCGTCAATTCCTTTACGCTCGTAAGGTTTGTATTTTTCCGCTTTCTCAAAATTGTAGTTCTCTACATATTGAGCAAAGAGCTGTTCATACTCTTCAAAAGTGATTAATTCTTCCTTTCCCCAAATTCTTTCAATGTCTTTTCTTTGACGAGGGTCTTGCTGAGTGTAGCCGGGAATAGACTTGCAGAACTGGATTTTTATTGTTTTGAAGCCTCCTTCTACAACTCCTTTTTCCCAACCTGAATAAGGCCTTGCATTTGAGATATGTATTCCAAGCTCTTTTAATCCGGCAACTACTCTTTCAGACTTAAAATCTTTTCCCCAGTCGGTTCTTATAACTTTTGGAATTCCATACTGCTTTATGGCTTGAAGTATCAGCTGAGCAACCGTTCCGGCGTGAGGATTGTAAGGAAGGAGGAGATAGGCAACGATATAGCTTGAATAACTATCCCTAATTATGGAGAGCCAAGGGCGAATCTTTTTACCGTTCCAGAGAACTATGTTATCCATGCGGGTATGGTCCCACTCCCAGCGGGCGTTGGGACCTTCTACTTTTACAGTTCCCGCTCTCGGACGGTATTTAACTGCAGCCGATTCTCCAGAGCGGAGTCTTTCTACGTAGTACTTTTTCCTTTCGTAAAAGTCTTTTAGGTGTTGCCTGAGCTGTTCATAAGTAAGGTTTATCCCTGCTTCATTAGCAAGCTTTTTAACTTCTTTGTATATCTCCTTTATCGTTATCTTTTGAGGTAGACAGAACATGGCTTCTGCAAGTGAAAGAACATGACGGAGAGCTTCTGAGGATTCTTTTTCTCTGATACCAGCAAGAGCTTTTATTCCTTCTGTTGTGTATATCTTGCACCAGCGGTGAACCGTGGCGGGTGATTTTCCGAACTTTTTAGCTGCTTTTCTTACTCCGTGGGCAAAGGCGTACTTTACTACTTCAAGCTTTTCAAGAGCCTCTTTTCTCTTTTCTGCTGAAAGCTGGTTTAGCTCTTCGTTGTCCCTTTCGGTTAAAACCGGAGAAAAGTACGAGGCAGGCGGGGGCGAACCTGCCTCAAAAAGATGCGGGGAGGAGGGAGGGGCCACAATGGACTCCAAGATAAAGACGGTATTTCTGCCGAGCTTCCTTTTTTCAACTACACGGAGCTCTTCCCCAAGTTTTTTTAGCTTGTCGTTAATTGCTTGGAGGTTGTTAGCATACCTATTGCGAAACGTTCCCAAAGAAACGCCGAGTTTTTGAGCAAGTTCTGCAGGGGAGAGCGCCAAGCGCATTTTACTCCTCCACGACGACGGTCTTAACACCGGGAGAGAGTTTAGAGAGGGCCTCAGCAAGGGCTCTTTCGGGAGTTTGAGCTTCAACCTGAACCGTTTGACCGGTTGTGTTGTCAATTACAACCTTGCATGCACGTCCTAAGAGTCTTTCGCACTTTTGGAAGTTGAATTCTTTACAAGGTTTTGCGAGCTCCTTTAATGCCTCTTGCAAGTAGAGTTCAAAGGTTTTATCTTTCATTTTTACTATCCTCCTCTTTACTGAAATGCCCTAAGATTTGAGAGGATTGCGGCGACCGAGGGGATTGCGATTCCCAGTCAGGCTCTGGTATTGCAAGCCCCAGAAGCAGGATGAGGGCAAAGAGGGCGAGGAGCTCCATTACTCGCCCTCCCGATTCTTTTTAAGCTGGTAGTTGATGAAGGTTAAAAGCTCTGCGGCTTTAATCAGAACATCTTCAAGCTCCTTATCTATTTTTTGGAGCTCCTCTTTTGTTATCTCCCCGTCCTTTATTGCTTCCCCGTGCTCTTTTTGGAACTCTCCAAATTCAACAGTTATTTGCCCAACTGCCGCTTGAATGTCTTCAACTTTTTCAAGTCCCTCAAACTTCACAAATACTCCGCCGCACTGCCTTGCAATCCACTGAACCGCAATGTAGCTGTCCATTGCCTTTGCAAGGTCTGGAAGGACTGCCGGGTTCGGGTTGTAGTTGGGGTCGTGAAAGTAGCGCCTGCAAGTTTCCTTTGGAATCCCGGTCTCTTCGTTGAGTTCCGCAAACGTTTTTCCTGATAGTGCTCTGTCAATGTTCAAAGCTTCTTTAAAGCTCATCTGCTCTAATGGAAGGTTGTAACCCAGCTTGGTTTCTACCGTTCTCCTTCTGCGTCCCATCTAAAAACCCCCAAATTGGTTTTTTAAAATCAAAAAAGGGGGATAGAGGACAAATTTCTTTAAGGGAGGTGTGGTATGACCCGCAAATTCCTTAAACCCGGGATGAAAGCTCCTCAATCCGGACAATACCGGAATACTGTCCTCTATCCCCCCATAAGTTTTTCGTATTCTTCTAAAAGAGCCTGAGCTTCTTCTGCGTATTCTTCTGGAATTTTCAGAACAACAAGTTTTGGGACACCTTCCACTATAAAGAAATCCTCTGCCTGTCTTGAAAAGAAGCGGATGAATCCCTCCATTTCTTCTATCGTGTGGCATTTCTTCGGTATTAGCATTAGGTCTCCCAAATTGGTTTTTGTTAAAGACAAGACCCACTTTGACCAAGATTGAAAAGGTGAAAGGGAGGATCATTTTTCCTCCGTATAGGGGAAAAGTTTTTCTCCTACAGCTTCTTCAATCATTCGGGCCATTCTTTTGGAGTAAGCAGTGCCGTTAACTACGCATCGGAGGGTTCCGGGATTGACACCGAGCTCCTCAGCCAGAGCCTTTAGGGTGGGATACCTCGCAAGAATCTTTTTCTTTATTTGTTTGGCTACTCTCTTACCGAAGTATCTTCGTGAAGTCCTGTAATTTGCTATCATTATTTCTACCCCGTGCTACGGTTGCGTGTTAGCTACGATGTGTGCTTATAGATAGTATAGTTCACTTAGTGAACCTTGTCAAGATGATGGTTACACTTTGTGAAGTTTTCGGTTGTGAAATTTTTTACCCGGGTAAAAATTTTCCCAAAGAGCTGTAAGTATGGGTTTAGGTAGAAGGATTAAAGAGTTAAGGGAAATGCTTGGCTTAACACAACCTGCTTTTGCAGAAAAGATTGGAGTTACAAAAAGAGCTGTTCAAGAATGGGAGGCCGGACGACGTTCACCAAGTGAACCCGTATTACGTCAAATAGAACAAACTTTCAACGTTAACCCCGAGTGGCTACGAAAAGGCAAGGGGGAAATTTTTAAGCCCCGTTCGGAAGGACAGGTAGTAGCTACTCCTGAATTTGTCATTAAGCCAATACCACTATTAACAGAAGGGGAGGCAGGTATTGGGGCTTTTATTCCGAACTTTGCAGAACCAGAAAAGGTAATTTGGTTTCCAATTCCAGCAAGATGGGCGAATCACAATCTCTTTTTCATAAAAGTTGTTGGTAACTCAATGGAACCTCGGATTTTTGACAAGGATATAGTTCTTGTTGATAAAGACGCACCTATTGGGAACGGGGATTTAGTTGCTGCTTTACTCAAAAATGGTGAGCTTGTAATAAAACGCATTAGGCGGAAGAATGGTTTCGTCTTCCTTGAGAGTATAAACCCCGCATATGAACCTATAATTGTTAAAGAAAAAGATATTAAAGACCTTGCTTTGATTAGGTTTATAGTCCCAAATGGGAATCTTGTGAGTTATGAGGGCTAATGGGTTAATGTTGAGGGGGAGTGATGAAAAAGTGCTTAACATTCTTAGCTGTTCCAGTTATTTTAATGTCCTGTGGTGGCGGAGGAGGAGAGACCTCACTTAGTGCAACTCCCTACAAGTTGGCTACTCTCAGTGACACTCAAGGAGTGGAAACGACGCCTACGGTAACAACTCAAACTGTAGAGATTCTTACTGCTGTTTCTGAGAGTGCTACTACCACGAAAACAAGGAGCTCCAGCTCAAAAGGTCTCATAATAGAGCTATTGCAGAGAACGGTTAGCCTTCAACCCACGAGAACGGAAGTTTCAGTCCCTTGCGATAGCGGTTTTCTGACAGCTTACGTTAGCTACAAACTAAAAGACGGTGTCTCTCAGGTCCAGAGTTGTAGCGACATAGAATCAGTAGGCATTACTCTTTACAATACATCAGGAGTTGATTGCCAGCTTGGAGAGTACGTTATAGATGGGAAACAGTCATTCTCAATGACCATATCGGGCTCAAGTCTACAAGATCCCGATTGCCTACCACAAAAAGCAGTAGTGGAGGTAAGCGGGGCCATAAAACACTTTTCTGAGAACGGAACAACCGATGAAGCCTATGTTTACGATAATCTAAAAATAGCTTACAGTAACGTTGTTTGGAGCGGAGATGAAATAGCATCTGCTGAGTACTCAATCACGGGTGGTGCTTCTTACTATCTCGGCAACTTTCCCTTAGATGTAGATGGCCAAGTGGACTACTACTTTGACCTGACCGGTAGTGGAAACGAAACGTCGGACTCTTTCTCCGGATACGTTAAGCTCGGTTGCCTTGACGGTTGGCTAAAAGTAGAAACCACAAAGCCCTTGAAATACTCTGGCAACAGTGTTTACGATGGTGAAATAAAGGTCTCAGCTCAAGACGGGCAGATTGTAATCTCTTATTCTTCTTTAGGTATAGACGTTACTGAAATCAGAGATAACCAAACAAACTTTTACCATTACAATAGTTTGGATGAAGTAGAGGATTCCTTGAGCGGCTTAGTATGTAGTAAGTAACTAAGACTATGGGAGGGCAAATGCGTAGAGAATTCATGGTAGCTCGCCTTCACATGGATTTAGGATTATTTGAAACAAGTATAAGGAAATCTAAGAAGGAATTTATAAGAGAGCTCCTATTTGAACTGTCAAGGGAAAAAATTCTGCTACCTAGCAAGAGAGGGAAGACTCTCTATTTCTTCGGTGATGTTCAAGAGATAAGCGATGACTTTCTGGAGGGAAAAATCTTTAGAGTTCATCAAAAGAAAGTTAATACAATAGAAGACCTTGATGCTAAGGAATTAACGGAAGTAATTATTCCTAATGCTGCTGACTATAACAGGTTTTACTATCATATGAACCAAATGTTATTCTTTTTAGAGGAAAAAAGCATTTTTAGAAGCTCTGTGCTTCGATATGTTATTAAGAATCTGATAGAGGAAGTGATTAAAAGAAAAAAGCTAGAAGCTATTGTGGATCTAAATTTCTTAGCCTCGCGAAAAACTTTTACAGAAAGGGTGCTGTCTCTTAAAAGAATAACATCCGCTAGATTTGTTTTAGTCCCTTCTAATCCTAATCGGAAAAAGTTATGGGAGGAGTTGGATAAAGATATGCACGAATCAAAGGTTGAAAGGAGGGAGATTAAAGATATAGCTCGTCCAGGACAATCTTTAGACTACAAAAAGGGAAATACTTTAGGAGCGGAGTGCTTATATATGGTGGAAGATGGATACGGAGAAGGAGAAATTAGAGGGGAGGATGAAGATGGAACACCTGTTAAAGTTAGTTCTAAAGAAAGTATAGAAAAAGTCATTTTAGATCCTGAAGCTCCTAAGGAAAGTATAATTTCTATTCTTAAGTCTTTCATAATAAAGTTGAGAAAGAGAAACAATTAAAGTAAGTTTGTTATGAAAATAAAATTTCGTGGGATCCTAGAAACTATAGTTGATAAATTTGAACTTTATGTACTCTCTGCGGATTTTTGTTTATCAATAGTTATCACAGGTATATATCTCGGATACTTGTATCATAGGCCAGGAGGTATAACTCGTAACGTAGCTTTGGATATAGCAAAGGATTTCGGAATATATATACCTATCATTAGCATATTAATAACTCTATTTACTCTGTCACTCACGGTACTAATTACAGCCATTCCAAAGGATTTTCTTCTGTATTTAGAAGATCGCGGGAAAATATTTTCTAAGCTTAAAGAGATTCATCTTTGGGGTTTCTTTATTTACTTCTGTGCAATTGCAATTAACGTAATGCTTCAAGTATATGTGAACATAGAATTGGGCGGAAAACTAGAGAGTTACACTTTATTAAGTTGGGAGCCACCTAGCTTTGTTACAGTTTTGTATTCAATAGACATTTTTCTCACGGTTTACTCATTTTTATACACTTGGAGTCTGATCAGAATCATCTCTGACTTGATAGGGTATAGAGTAAGGTTTATTAAAAGTAAAAGCCAAAAAAGTAAGACGGGTACTGACTTAGAGACCGAAACCAAAGACAAGTCGGGATCATAGTTGCACTTCATCACCACAGTGAACAGACGTCCCTCCTGCTTGGCAATAACCTGAAAAACAACAGCCAAGCGGGAGGTAAATATGCCGTTTACTGACAAACAAACTGCCCTCAGGATAGGAACTTCTTCTCTTGCTCTTATTGATGCCGAGGACATTTCCTATTCTGTAAAGACGGATAAAGCTGGAAGAAACATCTACAGAAATACAATCTCAAAGATACAGCCGGACAGGGTTGTAAGGAGATACCTAGAGCTCTCTTTTAAGTTCCCACTCGTTGGAAGAGGAGACAAGTTAGCGACGCACCTTGAAATCTTGAAAGCGTGCGAGTGCAACGTTAGTTTTGACAGTGGAAAAACAACAATTACTCCAACGACGGGGAACTCCACAACTATCCAGTTTGAGCTCTATAGAGCTGGCAAAAAGTTCGTAGGCTACGGGGAAAAGGTTCTGCAAGAATAGAGATAAAGTCGGGAAGTATTCCTTATATTGCCTATTCCTTCACAGCACTTTTAAAGGACATAGAAGATGCAGACTTGCCAGCTGAAACTCCCGAAGAAGTTCCAGAGGCCTTAGTAACTGAAAACGTGAAAATACTCGTTGGTGAATCTGCATACCCTGTAACGTGCGAAAGTTTTGAGCTTGACTTTGGCTTGGATATAAAGCCGAGAGCAGCAATTACAGCTCCGGGTGGAATAGCAGGAATAGTAGTCCAAGAAAGGGTAGTTCAGGGGAAGTTTAACCCTGACGCAGAGAAAAGAGCAACGTTTGACGTTTGGGGCGTTTATCTTGGAAACGGAACCGATCCGGTAGTAGTTGATGCTTCAAGTCCCACCATGGGCGTAGTAGAGCCGGGAAGTCGCTACAAGATAACCCTTCCAAAAGTTACCTATACAAACATCTCAGATGCAGTTCAAGACGGCATTGTAGTTGACGAGATTCAGTTTGAGGCAACCGGAGTAGATGACGAATTCACAATTGAACTCTGGTAGAGGAAGCTATGAACGCTAAGGGAAAGGGAATTCGGTTTGAAAGAGAGGTAAAAAAGGCCTTTGAAAAGGCAGGTTTCACGGTAATTCGCTCTGCGGCTTCTCTTGGTGAAGCAGACCTCTACGTAGAAGGCGTTGGCTCTATTCAGTGCAAAGTAAGGAAGACCTTTTCTATCTACTCACTCTTTGAAGGGGCAGATGTTCTCGTTATCAAGGCAGACAGGAAGAAGCCGCTTGTGGTTATCCCTCTTGAGAAGTTCTTGGAGGTAACAAATGGAAAGCCTAACGGGAGTAATTAGCCTGATTGGTAATGGTGGATGGGTAGCAATAGGAGTCTTCCTTGGCTTTTTCATTCAGCGACTTGATAGAAGAATGGAAAGGCTTGAAAACAAGCTTGAAGCCATAAGAGAGGAGTTCGTTTCCCGTGAAGAGCACTACCGGGACATTTCAGGATGGAGAGGAGAAATCAATCGGCTTGACCTCAAGATAGACAGACTGATGGAGAAAGTTTTGGAGGGTAAGAAATGAAGCATTTAAGAGGACAGCTCCTTGACTTCCTCAAGAGAATCTACCCCAAAGAGATAGAAGAACTCGGAATAATAAGCGTTTTTTACGAATACTACAGGGACAGGGAAATAAGACAGTCCCTCCAATACCTCGTTGACAAAGGTTACGTAGAAAAGAGAACAGCCAAACACCCTTATAGAAGACGGGAAAAGATAACCCTCTACAAAATAACAGCCAAAGGCATTGACCTTTTAGAAGGAACCATAGAGGACGCAGGTGTCCTTCTGGAGGACGAATAATGCCAAGGCGAAGTAAGGCAACGCTAAATGACCTTATAAATAGAATCATCTACCTATACGAAAAGGAAAAGTTAACCTTCAAGCAGATAGAAAGTATTTTGAGAGCTGAAGGTTATGACATTTCAAAGTCTTCAATCCACAGAGCCTACAAGAGTTATCAGGAAAGTGCTGAACTTTACAAAAGGATGTCTCAGGAAATTAAAGCTCTCATAGAAGCCGTGAAGGAAAACCCCACCACAGATGCAATAGAAGCCGGCGTTGCTTACCTTTCAACAAAGGTTCTTCAACTCGTAAAAGACATTGAAAAGATGGACTTTGACGACCCTCTTGACGTAATCACCGCAGTTGAAAAACTCGGCAGAACCGCTGAGCGTCTCACACGGTTCAGAGAAGAGCGGGAAAGAGAAGCCATGAAAATACTCAAGAAAGGGGCAGAAGAAGGCAAAGTTGACCCCGAAATCCTCAAAAAAATACAAGAGCTTTACGGAGCTTAAAGTGGCAATACTCCTTCCCTACCAGATAGAGATAGTTAAAGGCATAGACTCCCACAAGTTCAGCGCAATCAAGATGGCACGCCAGACAGGAAAGTCCTTTGTAGTTTCCTACTGGGCAACAAAGAGAGCAGCTACAAAGCCGAATCACACAATAGTTGTAGTTTCCCCAACAGAAAGGCAAAGCAAGCTCTTCGTTGACAAGGTAAAACTCCACGTAAAAGCAATGAAGCTGACAGGTATTAAATTCTTTGAAGACACTGAACTCAAAAAGCTTGAAGTCAACTTCCCCAACGGTAGCCAGATAGTAGCCCTACCGGCTAACCCTGACGGCATTAGAGGTTTTTCTGGCGATGTCATAATGGACGAGGTAGCCTTCTTTAGTGACTGGCAAGAAGTCTACAGAGCTGTATTTCCCATCATCACGAGAGAGAAAGACTACAAGCTAATAGCTATCTCTACTCCTTTTGGCAAGAACGATCTCTTCTATTACTTGTGGAGCATCAGCGAGAACAACCCTAAGTGGTTCCGCTACTCCCTAAACATTTTTGAGGCAGTGGAAAAAGGGCTTTCCGTTGACATAGAAGAACTTAGAGCAGGCATAAAAAACGAAGATGCATGGAAAACGGAATACCTTGTGGAGTTTATAGACGAGGCAGACGCCGTTCTTCCTTACGAGCTAATTCAAAAGTGCGAAATGCCAAAAGAGGAAATACTTGTGAAGGATATAAGAACCCTAAAAGGAGACCTATATTGCGGCGTTGACGTTGGAAGGAGAAAGGACCTGACAGTGATTACTCTCCTTGAGAAACTTGGAGATGTCCTCTACGTAAGGAAAATAGAAGAGCTTAAGAAAAAGCCCTTCAGAGAGCAGCTTGAAGTAATCAGCCATTACGCCCACTACTGCAAGCGAGTAGCCATAGACGAGACAGGTTTAGGTATGCAGCTTTCAGAGGAGCTAAAAGAAAGGTTCGGCTCAAAAGTAATTCCTATTTACTTCTCTGCTAAGAGCAAAGAGGAACTTGCAGAGAAGCTCCGTGCCAAGTTTCAAGACAGGCTTATAAGAGTTCCGGCAGACCCTGACCTGCGGGAGGACCTACACTCTGTTAGGAAAACCGTTACGAACGCAGGCAACATTAGGTATGAAGGTTCTACACAAGAGAGCCACGCCGACAGATTCTGGAGTTTAGCCTTGGCCGTTCACGCCGCTACTCAGAAGAAGTCCCTTTTCTTCTTTAAGCCAATGAAACTCAAGTTTATTTAAGGAGGCCAGCCGTGGAAAGAGAAATCAAACTCCCCGTTTCTAAGCAAAAAGTGAAAGTAAAAGCCCTTACCGGCGGACAGGTGGCACAACTACCCTTTGACCTTGAGCTTGAAGTAAACAGAGCGGCCAAAGAAGAGAGGTTTCTTCATCCTGAACATCAGGCTCAAATCGTTAAAGCGCTTGGGTTTAACCCTGAGGAGCTCCACTACCTTGACATGAGAGCAATTGTTGACGTCGCTATCGGCCTGACACTTGTCCCGGGTTTTTTAGAGACAAGCTCAGGGCAGCCTGCTTCATAGCGATTTTTTCCGATGAGCTTGCAGAAGAGTTTAACTGTGAAAGGTGCAGCGAGAACCTTAAAAGAGTTAGGAACTGTCCACCTTATTCGGGTAGTAGGTTCTCAAAGACCATCGGAAGCCCGAAAAGAGGAGTTGTTGTTAATAGGTGTCCCTTTGCCTACTTCCTTGACCCTGAAATCCGTAGAGCTTTCAGGCTCTACAACCACTATAAAGACGGACATCTCCTGTACGGAGAGAGGCTGTCAGACTGGAGTTTTAGGGACATCAGAACAGTTGAGCTAATTAAATCGTTCATGGCAGAGGCGGAGCAGGAAAGATGGCGCAAAATCCAAAGCTCAAGATAGAAGTTGAAGCTGTTGACAAGGCGACCAAAACCCTTGAGGAAGCCACAAAGGCCTTTAGGGGGCTCTCAAATTCTCTCAAAGGGATTGCTAAAGCTGCCGAGGAAGCTCAAAAGAAGCACAGCAGTTTTCTTTCCATTTTACGCTCTGAAACGAGGAAGGCAGGGAGATACGTTGACCAGCTAAACAGCAGGTTTAGAGCTCTCTCAGATTCAATCTTCAACCTCAAAACTGCAATAGCCGCAGCCCTTGGAGGGCTAACACTTGGCAAACTTGTCAGAGACGGAATTGAGTTCAACGCCCAGCTCCAGACCGCAAAGCTCGGTCTCTCTGCACTAATAACCTCTTCCTATCAGTTAAAGGACGCTCAAGGAGAAGTCCTCTCAGGTATGGAAGCCTTTAAAGCTGCTCAAGTAGAAGCTGAAAGGCTCTATAGAGAAATCCTTGATAGAGCGATGAGGACAGCTTCAACGTCCAAGGAGCTCCTTGAAACTTTTCAGGCAATTCTACCTTACGCAGCTCAAACGGGAATGTCGTTACAGCAAGCTCTTAGCATGTCTGAAGCTTTCGTAAATGCCGCTAAAGCTTTAGGCCTTGGACTTGGACAGGCAGCTCAAGAGGCAAGAGCTCTATTTATAGGGCAAATTGACCAAGATACACAGCTACTTAGGGCCCTTAACATTAGCAAGGATATGGTTGATACTTGGAAAGAGCAGGGAAGACTTTACGATGAAGTAATGAAAAAACTCCAGCCATTCGTACAGGCTTCTCAGGAATTCGCGGACACTTGGGACGGAGTAACTTCCTCTGTTTCTGACCTTATTTCAATGTTGGAAGGTTCTGTCTTTAAAGACACTTTTCGGATAATGAATGAAGCTCTAAAAGAAGTTAGAGACAGGTTGCAGGAAATAGTCGGAAATGAAGACGAGTTAAATAAAATTTCAAAAAAGATTGCCAATAAGTTTCTTGATGCCGCTGAGGCGATAATCGTTGCATCAGACAAGGTTTACCAGTTCGGAAAAACTGTTTATGACTTCGTCAACAGCCACAAGGAGATAACAGAATTTGGAGTCCTTGGTTATCTCCTGCTCGGCAAAAGAGGAGCTCTCCTTGGAACAGTCATTGGTGGAGTATTAGAGGTAGCTGAGCAGTCCAAAAAAGCATTCCCTACGACCAGCCAAATTTTTAAAGCACAACCTAATACTAAAGCTGTTTTAGGCGGTGCCAGACCGGAGCTTTCCTCTCCAGATGTGTTGGAATTCTATAGGAAGTTTCAGGCATTCAAGACGACCCATCCAAAGGCGGATGAAGAACCGAAGGAGCTCCCCATCGGAAGAGAAAAAAGAACCGCTTTTGCATCAAAAAGCATTGAGATTATAGAACGACTCAGACAAAAGATTAACGAGTCCTCTGGAGAGAGAAACAAAAGTTTTATTTCAGAGGTAGTTCCAAAATCTCAGCCTCAGGTAGGAACTCAGACAGAAGGGAGCTCCCTACCGACATTTGAAGTTGTTCAAAACTTAATGCAGTCGGGGAACTTCTCTCTCCTTTTCCCGCAAGTCTCTTTCCTTGAGAGACTCTACAAGGAGCTTAAGCAGAAACCTTTCTCCGGCTTCTCGCTTGGAGCTTCTAAAACCTTTGAAAACTTGCTCTTAACTCGGCCGGACTACTCGCTTGAGCTCCAAAAGCACCAGATGGAACTTCAGAGGCAAAGAGAAGAGCTCTATGCAAAATTCAGAGAGCAGTACCTTGAATTCGCAAGGGAACATCACCCGGAAAAGTGGAAAAAACAGAAATTGGAAGAGTTAAGAGAGTGGTACGAGGAACAGAAAAGAGTTCTCGGCGAGTCTGTGGAGCTACAGGAGCTATATGAACATAAAAAGTTAGAGGTAGAAAAAGAGGCCCACGAGCAGGAGAAAAAACTCTACATAGAAAAACTCCGCCAGACAAGTAGTTGGAAAGCCGGATTATTTCAGTCCCTTGACGAGCTGGCGAAGAAATGGGGAGATACAAACCAGCTCATTTACGATGCGACAATCCAAACCTTTCAGGCTTTAGAAAACAGTCTTGAAACGTTGTTTTTTGACGCAATGAGAGGAAAGCTGAAAAGTCTCGGAGATTATGTTAATTCGTTCTTACGAGGAGTAGAAAGTGCAATTGCAGGCATAGCAGCTCAAGGAGTAGCTTCCAGTATCGTGAACTTTGGGAAATCCATCCTTGGCTTTACCGCTGCAGAGGGTGGCATAATTCAGGGTCACTTCATACCTCTCAAGGCCTTTGCAACAGGCGGAGTGGTTGACAGGCCCACTTTAGGCCTCGTCGGAGAAGGTAGGTATCCCGAAGCCATTGTTCCCCTACCAGACGGACGTTCAATTCCGGTGAAGTTTGAAGGAAAAAGCTCCCAGCCTATAAATCTTGAAATTGTTATAGTTGATGATAGAAGCAAAATCCCACCACCACAGATAGGGAAAGAGCAGATAATTCTCACCGTAGCTGAAAACATAAGGAACAATGGAATCCTAAGAAAGCTAATCCAGCGCTCCTGATCGCCACAGTGAACAGACGGCCTCCCGAACTCGCCATAACCTCAATATCAACAGCGATGGGAGGCCTATATGGCAGAACAAAACTTTCCGATAGATAAACTGCATATAAACACTGCTCTAACAGAGTACCCACCGATTTTAAAGGCTGCCCTTGAAGCTCTCCGTACGAATTTTATGGGACAGACCTTTCCTCCAAATCCTCGCCCTGGTCAGTTCTGCTACAGGATAGACCTTGACAGATTCTTCTTCTGGAACGGCATTACATGGGTGGACTTCCAGAACTTCATAGCAGATCTCGTGAACTTCACAGCTGTTCAGGACATCTCAGACGAGGTAGCGAATTCCCTCATTATCAACGTATCAACTCTCTTCTCAGCAGTCATTGAACTCCAGAGTTATCTCATTGGGTTAGAGCAGCGCATCAAAAACCTTGAAAGCAGATTAGGAGGCTAACATGCCAACAACCCTTGAAGAAGTCCTTGCAGCACTAAACAGTGCAACCGCAGACGCAAGAGAGGTTCTGACCAAAATTCCTCAGATAGCTACTACCAACGGCGATGTTCCCTTTACCTTTGCAGATGGAACTCAGATAACTTTACCCGGACTTCCAAAACTAAAAGCAGAAGTTGACAACTTTTTAGCCGGGGCAAGAAGTGAATTTCCACTATTCCCACTGCATGAGAATCCTTCTTTTATCAAAGACAACGGAGATGGAACCTATAGTGTTTATGGATTGTACAGTGTTTACACCTACGGAACGCCTTCCGTATCAATATCTATAGTTGATGATGATACATTGCCTTTGGATTTAGACTATTCTGATGGAATTCAAAGCCCAGCCAAAGTTGTAGAAATAACAATAGACAATTCTGCTGGTAGTGTCGAGGCAAAGAAAGATTACTCAGTAGCTCCATCGGCGTATTATCCCTCACGTACCCTTGAGTATGCTAACGTAAGAAAAAAAAGAATTTACATGGAATTAATGGTAAAGAAAGTCTCAGGAAATGGAATATGTCAATTACTACCCCATTTTCTTAAATATAGAGGGGGAGGAGCTTGGTATAGTGGAACAACTGTAACAGCCTTAGATACTACAGAGTGGCAACATCTAATAGTTATCACCTACTTGATGAGTTCTCGTGGTTTTCCACGTCCGTGGTTCAGGTTTAGAGTTCCGGCGGGAGAAACAGCAACTTTTAGGATAACCAGAGGATATGCATATCTACTTGGGGTTGCAGGAACAGGGGCAGAATCTATGGGAGGTGAGTAATGGGAATGGTATTTGCATACTACAACGGAAAGTTTGAATTCGTAGGAGAGGAAGGTAATCCTGTTGATATGGGATTACCTGAGAGTACGGTATTTGTTGAGCTTCCCGACTTTCCCGAAAGATTAGGAGAAAAAGGGATAAGAGAACACTATAAAGTTGAAGTTTCAAAAGCTACCGATTCTTACATCAAGCAAAAACTAAAAGAGATAGACGAAGACCTTGCAGACCTTGTATCTGAAAAAAGCTGGCTTGAAGGTGTATTTGCCGCCAGAGGTATTTCACCGGAGGCGGTCAGAAACGCAACGGTTGCTGTTGTTGTAGGACAAAAAACAATTGACGAAGCTATTTCTGAACTTTCCATTCCCGATGACCTTGTTTCAGACTTTAAACGTGCAGTGGAGATAACCAAGATAATCGCGTGGAAAGAAGCCATCTGGAAAGCCGAAACTGAACTTGAATCCCAGATAGATGGCATGACCCTTGAACAGCTCCTCCAGCTTGACGTGAAAAACCTCTGTGAAGACACCTACAGCAAAATCCCATTAGAAGTATAACGTGGTAAAAGCCTACGTTCTTGCCTCAAAAGGAATCAGCCTCACGAGTCGCCTGATACGCTGGTGGCAGTGGGGCTTCCCTTACACTCACATAGCCTACTGCCTTGACCTATCAGACCCGAACGACCCGGTAGTAGTAGAGGCGTGGTGGAACGGTGTGTGGAATGGTGTCAGGTGGGGAAAATTTTCAAGTGTTCATACTTCAGGAACAGAATTCACAGTTTATTCTGTTCAAGTAACGGAAAGACAAAAGAAGGAAATTGAAAAGTTCTTACAGCAAGAATTTAGAAAGCCTTACGATTGGTTAGGAATACTCGGATTTCCTCTCCGCAACTGGAAACTTGAAAGAAAAGACAGGTGGTTCTGCTCAGAACTGGTGTTTGCAGCTTTTAAGCAAGCAGGAGTGGAGCTCCTCAAAAATACCCATCCAAGCGAAGTAAGTCCACGGCTCTTCCTAAAAAGTCCGCTTTTACAGTTTGAGTATTCAGCAAAGCTACCGGAGGTAAAAGGTGGCAAGCAGGAGATTAGAGGACCTTCACCCTGTAACACGTGAGAAGACAAAAGCTTTTCTACAGAGAGCTAAGGAAAAAGGTATAGACGTTCTAATCTACTGCACCTATCGCTCACCGGAGGAACAGGAAGTCCTCTACATGCAGGGGAGGTTAGAGCAGTTTGGGATAACACTTGAGGAACTGAACGAGAGGAGAGTCAAACTTGGACTCTGGAAGCTTACGGAGAAGGAAGCGAAAAAGAAAGTTACCAATGCAAAACCTTGGCAGTCTTTTCACCAGTATGCACTCGCTTTTGATTGCGTCCCCTTAGCAGGCGGAAAACCGGACTGGGACAACTTTGAAGCTTACGCTGTTCTTGGAGAGATAGCCAAAGAAGTCGGTTTAGAATGGGCAGGGAGCTGGGAAAGGTTTCGGGAGTTCCCCCATTTTCAAGATACAGAAACATTTCAAAAAATCGTCAAGAGAGGTAAGTAATGCTCCTTGATGCCCTTCTATCTCTTGGCTCAACAATAGCAGATAAGCTTTTCCCCGATGCAGATAAGAAGTTGGAAACTAAACAGCAGAAAGAAAAATTTGAACAGCTCTATCGCATAGCGCTGCTTGAAGAAGCCTCAAAAGAGACTTCAGAATTCAGAAGGTTCATGCTGGAGTATGAGGGCAGGTTAATAGACATTCCCCGTCCCATTCAGTATCTACGCTCTTCAGTAAGACCGGTGATAACGTATGCGGTAACAGGTGCTTACATCTATGCTTTCTTACATCCAGAAAACTTTACTCCTCAGCAACTTGGAATGTTGAATTCGCTTTTGATCCTTGTCAACGGCTTTTGGTTTGGAGAAAAGCTCTTAACGAGAACTGGACTTTTAGACCTCTTTAAGAAGAAAGATTCCAGAATCTAAGGAGACTTCCCTTGCCTTCCTGCCGTTCTCCTCCCACCTTAGCCGTTTTCTCTCCCTCTATGTCTTCTTTCACCAGCAAAACACAAAAAGGAGGTCTTGTTATGCTTCCATGGATTGGTGGCAAAAATAGGCTTGCCAAGTGGATAATTTCCCACTTTCCGCCAAACTACCAGAAGATGACTTATGTGGAGGTTTTCGGAGGAGCAGGCTGGGTTCTATTCAAGAAAGAACCTTCCCTTGTAGAGATTTACAACGACAATGATGAACTGCTTGTTAATCTTTTCATTGTTCTAAGAGACCATTTCCAAGAATTCAAGAGAAGAGCCAAAAGAACTCTTCATTCAAGGCGTCAATTCCAAATGGCGATAGAGCAGCTCAAAACAGGCTATTTCCGAGACAACATAGACAAAGCCTTACTCTACGCCATCAGCGTGGTTCAGTCTTTTTCAGGAACAAGGAACAGTTGGGGCTACTATATTTCTGCCAATACCAGAAAAACAAGTAGCACCCGTTGGCTTCCATTTCTAAGAAGACTTAACCAGATAAGGGAAAGACTCTCCATAGTCCAAATAGAGTGCCTTGACTTCCGAAAAGTCATAGAAAAATACGACACTCCCAACACTCTTTTCTATCTTGACCCGCCTTATGTTCAAAAAGAGCACTACTACCGCACGGGATTTACAGAGAAGGATCACCGAGACCTTGCGGAAATTCTGAAGAACATCAAGGGAAAGTTTGTTCTTTCTTACTATCCTTGCGACCTCGTTGAAAAGCTATATAAAGGCTTTAACTGGTATACAAAGGATGTTTCCAAGTCCAGTTATGGAGTGACTGGCTATTCAAGAGTGAGGAGCCGCCCACGAGGGACGGAGCTCCTCATAAAGAACTTTTAGCCCGCTGTCCCCCGTAAGGGGGACCTTACAATTCTACTATATGGAAATAAAAAACGAACATACAAATTGCCGGTTTTCTTCTCTAAAATCACCTACATGAGCAAGGCAGAAAAAATACTTAAGCTCTTACGAAGGAAAGAAAAGGATGTTCACCTTCTGATTAACCCCACCTTATGGTATCTTTTCAGAGAAGCCTGTAAAAGTGACAATACTTCTCCTAATCATAAGATTTCCGAGCTAATTCTTAAGTATCTTGATGAAAAAGGTGTTCTTGATAAATACTTGGAAGAGGACTAATTAAACAGTACTTCTTAGAATTAGGAAAGGAAAAGCTCATACACTTGTCCGTGTTTGAGAATGAGATGGTTGATTCTCAACGAAGCTAAACTTGGCTATCTTAATCAGTAACTTCAAGTAGTATTTATTCCCCAGCCTTTCTTTGACACTTGGAATACTTGGTAAGATAATAGCAGGCACAATTAGTAGCTTTCCTGCAAGATTTTCAGGTTCTTCCGTTAAAAGTCTATAAAGGGTGTGATTCTTCCTTCTTAATGCTTTGAGTTCTTTTTCCTTTGGTACCCATCTAACATTTTCGTCAAGAACAACAGCAACCCTGTTATCTTTGAATATTTCTACTCTCTTTACCTTGCCATATACAAACCTAACTTCATCAATGTGCGAGTCTCTTATGTTAGAAGCATGTATTTGTCTTAAAGAAATTCTCCCTAAGTTGCCTGTTTTTCTGGACGCTTTAGCAGTAATATCAATATCTGCAAACTTTCTCTCCTTTTTCGTTCCTTTACTTTTGGCATTTTTGGTGTATATTGTCCCTTGCTTGGGGTTTTCTATTTTGGTTCCAGAAAGCTTTTCCACGAGTTTCCGGAAACTATCTTCAAGCTTTGCCTTGTTAACAGAAAAACTAATGGTATTATAAGTCCTTCCAAGGTATCGTGGGGAAGGCTTTTCTATTTTTACAACAGTTCTTTTCTCATTTTTTTGATGTATACCTTTTATTATGTCCTTGCTTGCTCCGCATTGAGGACTGTGCTCTTTTCTTGGTTTAGTACGGAAAAATACAGTTCCTTTCCTATTGACAAAAGACATAGGTGCCATGCAAATCTTTTTGTACCCATTCTCACAAAAGAAGTAGTCCTTAATTTCTGAGAACTTTTTGGGATTTCTCTTCTTTAATTCATGCACCTCCAAGGCATTCATAATTTCCCCTGTTTTGCTATTGTAGGCTTTTGGGAACTTTACGCCCATTTTCTCCTCCCCTTGTTTAAAACCTAAGACCGCTTAAGAAACAATATATCACGTTTCATTACAAGATACACGAAAAATGGAACACCCCCTTTTCATCATATTCTAATAAGGATTGTGGGATTCAGCTTAGCCGGGGCGTGATATGTCATGATATATCATAACACGTTGTTTCGTTCTTCTGTGTTTTTGTACTGGGAGATTAACAGAAGGTATTAAAAATGGCTCCCCGGGCCGGGCTCGAACCAGCGACCTGGTGGTTAACAGCCACCCGCTCTACCAGCTGAGCTACCGGGGAGCTTTCCTTGCTGGTGGATAAT
>Ga0256831_1000217_pt1 | contig 31025 bp, 26 predicted proteins | sample 132544metaG_FD_189087 | JGI IMG/M metagenome (GOLD analysis project Ga0256831, IMG submission 189087) | Hydrothermal vent microbial communities from Lau Basin, Pacific Ocean - 132-544 | ecosystem: Environmental > Aquatic > Marine > Hydrothermal vents | place: Pacific Ocean: Lau Basin | collected... | reverse complement strand
AAAAAACCGTAAGATCGGTTAGTGCTAATTATCAACAAGATAATGATTCATGAAAACCAGAATCCTGCTGTAAAACATATGAAATACACTGGTTCTTCTAGTTTTGTGCTCTTTTTTGCGCAATGTGGGTTAACTTTTTCCTGACCGATTTTTTTTTCATTTAACCTTCTGACATCTTTACATTGAAAAAAAATGAATTGTACAAATAAATTAGTACATAGAAAAAAATTATCCGTGTCAGGCTAAATCACTTAAATGAAATCATTGAGTAAAAAGTTTACGGAATTAAGCTACTACTTAAAACTTTCTTTACCGACAAAAATTTTCTTTTGTAAGTTCATTTTATCTCCTAAAAAATGACTTTCAAGATTGATGCTGGAATGAATCAAGAGCATACTATCCACCGGAAAAGCCTTTATCTCAATCGGTTTCATATTGTTACCCTCAATGCGTAACTTATATTTGGCTTCTTTCGATGCCTTGTCCACGCGCTCCTTTTTCGCAAAATAAGAGCTGAACAAATCATCAATCGCCAAAATATATTTAACGGTTTTTGCCGAATCAGCAGGCGAGCCACTCACGATCCATTTATTATTCTGATTTTCAACAGTAAATGAACTATCAGGATAAGAAAATATCAGCTTTTTTACATCCGAAGACTTAAATTTCGTGATTTTCTTATCACGATAGTGAGAAATCTCTACATCAAAGGCAATAGACAAAAAGCCAGCTACAAGATAAGTTTCACTTTCACCGTTTACTCTTACATAAGTGTACATATCCGGCCGTTGCGAATAGGGATTATTAGATTTTTCGGCAGAGAAACGCCCGACTAACAAATCCAAAGTCGTTTTACTCCCCTCTTTCACAAAGAGATGAATAGCCGAAGAATCTACTACATTATAATTCGCCCACTTATCCTTTGATTTGGCAGCCAAACGCTCCGGTTTGATACGCAATATCTGCGAAATCATATTTTTTATTGCATTCTTTTCAGCTGGGTAATCACCATCTCTTTGCTTTACTCGCCAATTTTTGCCTTTTTTCACTAAATTAATGGCATCTGCCACTTTTCCGTTTTTATAAAACTCTATATCGCTCACTTTGGCGGTATCAATTTCCACAATTTTCGTGCGGAATGAACTTTTATTGCGTTTAGATTGCAATAAATCAACCACAACAATTAATAAAACTAAAACTCCTACAGCAATCAACCAATTTTTTAAAGACTTATTATTTAACATAGCCTGCCTCCCTTCTTTTGTTTCGTTTACTACGTTTCATATTTGAACGGATAATTCCGTAAAAAACAACCAAAATTAACGGCAATAAGAAATTCAACCATTTTAAAACGGCTTTTGTTGAATCTTCCAAAGTATCTAAAGGACGGGAACTTACGCCTTTAGTACGCAATCCAATCAACCCTGTATCATCACTCATAAAATCAATGGAATTAGTCATCAAACTCACATTATCTGACATTTCTGCTCCACGTTGCGCCTTGCCTATCGGAAAATCACCATCACCGGCAACAATCATTTTAGAAGCCGTATTTCCTTCTACTTTACCATATATAAGCCCCATTACAGGCACTTTCTGCATCGGAAAATCAGCATCCAACCACTTTTTACCTACATCAAAATAAACTGGTGCAGTTTCAGTTCCGGCTTTGTCCGAAGTCATAGCCAATGGAATAAAATTGACCGTAGAATCGCCCGTAAAAGTCAGAGAGCTGGCAAATTGCATAACTACATTATCCAAACCCTTGGTCACCGCATGATCGGCAAAATGGGTGATAATAGGCAGATACGGGAATGAAACCTTCACCGGAAACGGGAAATTCGGTTGCTGTACGCTCAACGCACCGCATTTTTCGTCTATTACCAGATTATTTTCAATGGTTAATCCTTTGTTTGCCAACCAAGTCTCCATTCCTGTAGTGATACTTTTACCAATCGGCGGATTATTTCGCAAGTCCGCTACTACATGATTATAAGCAATAAATAGATTGCCGCCTTCAGACAAATAGCGGTCTAATCGCTTAAATACGGAAGGATTAATACTATCTTTGGGTGCCACAATAGCAATAGTTTTATACTGTTTTAATGTGTAAATACTATCATTAAATTGCAGCGGTTGAACATCGTACAAAACCGAAAGCGCATTCACGGCAGCCTGCATTTTATCCATTGTAGGACATCCGAAGCCCTGCATAATCCCAATTTTGGGTTTATTGCTGACCACCATTTTTTTAATGTTAGAAGATAAATCATATTCCATGGCAGCCCCTGGCCGAATAAACGGCAAAACCTCTTTCTTATCCTGATATTGAATAACTGCCGCCATATAAGCCTTTTGCTGTCTGTTCTGATCCTTTTCGCGCACATTAATCATAACCGGCTGGATACCAGTTTTTGCAGCCTGCTTTTCAGCCTCTTTATCCTTGTTCGGGTCTTGAAAATTATAAGCAATCATTCCGCCGGAACGACTGTTGTACTCTAAAAGCATATCCTCAAAATCACGTTTGGTTTTAGCCACATCTGGTGGTAAATTATCTGAAAAATAAGCGGTTATAGTTACCGGTTCATCCAAATTACTGATGATATTTAAAGTGGCATCACTAAGCGTATATTGCTGGTCGGCAGTAAAATCGCCTCTAAAATAGAGTTTTTCGCTCAATATGTTCAACAGAACGATTACACCGATAATTACCAACAAACTGATATATATTGTCTTCTTATTGTTCATCTTGCTAAAATTTTAATAACGTTTTTTTGCTAAAACAGCTTGAGTAGAGACTAAAGCAATAAAAATAAGTGATAAGAAATAAATCAAATCGCGGCTGTCTATCACGCCTCTCGCCATAGACTGAAAATGTGCCGAAGCACTCAGATAATTAAAAAACGAGCCCATAGCACCGCCAAAAGACATGGCTAAAACATCAAAAATAATGTGAAAAAGTAAACCAATACTCAACGCAGTTAAAAAACCAACAATTTGATTGCTGCTTATACTACTTGCAAACAGACCAATAGCGATATAAGCTGAACTCATTAACATAAGGCCAAGATAACCGGCAAGCACAGCTCCATGGTCGATATGGCCGATATTAGCCACTGTAATATAATAAGGAACAGTAAAAGCTAAAGCAATGCAAATCAGCAATAAACTGGCCAGAAGCTTACCTACAATCACCTGCCAATCGGAAACCGGACGCGTGAGCAATAATTCAATCGTACCGGAACGGTTTTCTTCAGCAAACTGGCGCATTGTAATGGCCGGAATAAAGAAAAAGAGCGACCAGTAGGCCGTAGCAAAAAAAGCCTGCAAACTGGCCTGATTAATAAAAAAGATGTCAGAGCCTAAAATCCACGTAAATAATCCACTGAACCCCAAAAAAAGTATCAGAAGAATATAAGCCATAAGCGAATCAAAAAAAGATGCTAATTCTCTTGTGGTAATAATCCAAATTTTTCTCATTTTCTATATTTTTTGAAAATTATTGTACCGTTAAAATTTAATTCCAAAATATTAAAGTCCTTTTAGCTTAGTTTAATGTTAACTCGCGGAAAATATCTTCCAATTTGGTTTCAATCGGTGTTAACTGGATAAGATACCAACTATTTTTTACGCATAAATCAAAAATAGCCTTGCGCGAACTGGCATTCTCCTTGCTTTTAATTTCAAATTTAAGCGAATTTTCATCAGCAAAATCCACCACTTCGGAACTTTCAAGCTCAGATAAAGCTTTAAAAATGCCATTTCTATCACCGCCTTCGATTTCCACGAGCAGAATCTCTTTGCCCTGCGAGCGCTTGCGCAAGTCGCTGGCACTACCATCGGCCACAATTTTGCCCTTGTTGATAATCATAATCCTGTCACAAGTAGCTTCCACCTCGGCTAGAATATGCGAGCTTAGAATCACCGTTTTGCTGCGCCCGATTTGCTTAATCAACTCCCTGATTTCGATAATCTGATTAGGGTCTAAACCCGTGGTCGGCTCATCCAGAATCAAAATATCGGGATCGTGAATAAGCGCCTGCGCCAACCCCACCCGCTGCTGATAACCTTTAGATAACTCCTCAATTTTTTTATACTTTTCGACCTCCAAGCCGCATACACGAACCATTTCACGTAATCGATCATCAATATTTTCTTTAGGAACTCCATTCAGTTCCGCCACAAAACGTAGATAATCCAACACTGGCATATCCCTGTAAAGTGGGTTATTTTCAGGCAAATAGCCAATATGATTCTTTATTTCCTGCGGGTTTTCCAACACACTCGTACTTCCAATTAATACATTCCCGTTATTTGGTTGTAAATAACTGGTAATCACCTTTATAGTAGTTGTTTTACCGGCACCGTTAGGGCCTAGAAAACCCAAAATCTCACCTGTTTTCACCTTAAAACTGATGTCATCTACCGCCTTTTGCGCGCCATAGACCTTTGTCAAATTTTTAACACAAATATCCATAATATCCAGTTTGGTTTGCCTATTTAATACGCTCACAAAGGAAACAAATTTGAAGTTTTTATAGAAGTTAATAAATGTTAAGTTAATGAAATTTAACATAGTATTGAAGAGTATATTTCTTCAATTGAAGCGTTAGCAAAATCGAATCAATCGTCAAGACAACAAATCAACAAATCACATACCAATAATTTGTCATTTTTTCCATTGACTCTGCCTAAATGTCAGCTGAAAAAATGTGGCATATACTTTGAAACAGAGTGCCAGAGAAAATAGTGTATAATTTAAAAACAGATAACTATGCAAAAAGGAAATATTGGGATAACAACGGAGAACATCTTCCCTATTATCAAAAAGTATCTCTATTCTGATCATGAAATATTCTTAAGAGAGCTCATCTCTAATGCTGTTGATGCAACACAAAAGCTGAAGACTCTCTCTTCAGTGGGTGAGCACAAGGGTGAATTGGGCGACCTGACTATTCGTATTTCTATTGACAAAAAGAAGAAAACTCTCACCATTTCTGATAAAGGTATTGGTATGACTGATGAGGAGATTGACAAATATATCAATCAGATTGCATTCTCAGGAGCTAACGATTTTTTGGAGAAATACAAGGATGATGCAAATGCCATAATCGGACATTTTGGATTGGGTTTTTACTCATCATTCATGGTATCGGAAAAGGTTGATATCGTAACAAAATCATACAAAGAGGGAAGTAAAGCTGTTAAGTGGTCGTGTGACGGAAGTCCCGAGTACACCATTAAAGAGGTTAAAAAAGCCGACAGAGGAACAGATATCATTCTGCATATTGACGACGACAACAAACAGTTTCTGGAAGATGCTGAAGTTGAAAAACTATTGAAGAAGTACTGTAGCTTCCTTCCTGTTGAAGTAGCTTTCGGAAAAGAGAAAGAGTGGAAAGACGGAAAAGAGGTTGAGCTTGACAAAGACAGAATCATTAATGACACGAATCCTCTGTGGATACGAAAGCCAGCTGAGATAAAGGATGAGGATTACAATAAATTCTACAGCGACCTCTACCCTATGGCTGAGGAGCCTCTATTCAATATCCACCTCAATGTGGATTATCCCTTCAATCTTACCGGAATACTATACTTTCCTAAGTTGAAAAACAATGTGGAGGTACAGAAAAATAAGATTCAACTTTTCAGCAATCAGGTTTATGTTACCGATTCGGTGGAGGGTATTGTACCGGAATTTCTAACTCTACTGCATGGTGTTATTGACTCACCGGATATTCCACTGAATGTGTCACGTTCATACCTTCAAAGTGACAGTAACGTAAAGAAGATATCAAACCACATCACTAAAAAAGTTGCCGACAGACTTGAGGATATCTTCAAGAAAGATCGCAAAACCTTTGAAGAGAAGTGGGATGACCTTAAGATATTCATTGAGTATGGAATGCTTTCGGATGAGAAATTTTATGATCGTGCCAAGAAATTTGCTCTGTTAAAAAATGTTGACGGTAAATATTTCACCTTCGATGAGTATATAGAGATTATTAAGGCTAACCAAACAGACAAAGACAAGCAGCTTGTTTACCTCTACACCACAAGCGAGTTGGATCAGCATAGCTACATCGATGCTGCTAAGAGCAAGGGGTATGATGTTCTTTTGATGGATGGACAGCTGGATATCCATGTAGTAAACCAGTTAGAGCAGAAATTTGAGAATTCAAGATTTGTTCGTGTTGACAGTGATATTGCTGAGAAACTGATTCCAAAAGATGAGAAAATGGAGCTTAAACTTTCAGACACTCAAAAAGAGGATTTAACAACCATCTTTAGTTCACAAGTGTCTGCACAGGACAAAGCAAATTTCATTGTAACATTTGAGGCTCTTTCCGAAAATGATGTTCCGGTAATGATTACTCAGCAGGAGTTCATGCGCCGAATGAAAGAGATGAATGAGATGGGGGGCGGCGGTGGAATGAATTTCTACGGCGAGCTGCCCGACAGTTACAATCTGGTTGTAAATGGTAATCACAGTCTTATCCAGCGTATAGCTGAAGACGAAGAGAAAGAGACTGGAGAGAAAGTTTCGTCTCTCCGTATGAAAGTAAAGAGCCTCGAGAGTAAGAAAGAGAAGCTTGAAAAGGCCAAAGAGGGTAAAAAAGAGGAGGAGATTACACAGTCTGAAAAAGATGAGCTGGAAGATCTTACAAAAAAGATTACAGACCTGAACGAGAAGAAAGATGCCGAACTGAAAAAGTTTGCATTAGACTATAAACTGGTTTCTCAACTTATAGATCTGGCTCTGCTCTCTAATAATATGCTGAAGGGACAGGCTCTTACTAAGTTTGTTAAACGAAGTATCGACCTTATCTGATAATCTGATTTTTCAGAGATAAAAAAGCTCCTCAATCGAAGGGGCTTTTTTTATTTTTTTATTCCGTTAATCTGTAGTAATTTTGCAATACACAAGAAATTCAAATTATAGATGACTATTTTAATAATAAACGGCCCAAATTTAAACCTTCTGGGTGTCAGAGAAAAATCTATCTACGGTGATATCTCTTTTAAAGAGTATTTCTACTCACTAAGCAAAAAATATCCAAACGACAATCTAATCTATTTTCAATCTAATAGTGAGGGAGACATAGTGACTGATATACAAAAAAGAGGTTTTGGAGAAGTTGACGGAATAATCCTTAATGCCGGAGCTTACACCCACACGTCATTAGCAATTGCTGATGCCATTTCGGCTATTACTACTCCCGTTATTGAAGTACACATCAGCAATATCTTCAAGCGTGAATCTGTTCGTCACAAATCATTTATTGCACCAGTTTGTGCAGGCTCCATCTCCGGTTTTGGTCTCAACTCATACCGCTTAGCTATTGAAGCTTTAAAAGAACTATAGAGTTATATCAAAAGATAAACATTGCGTGTTCTGATATTTGGATTACGTTAATAATATATTTTAATTACAATTAAAAACATCAAACCAATGTCAGCTACTGAACAAAATAACAAATCGATGAAGGCAAAAAAACATACCAAAATTGTTGCAACTGTCTCCGATAAGCGATGTGAAGTAGATTTTATTGAGTTGCTCTATAAAGCTGGGATGAATGTGATACGCTTAAACACAGCTCACCTAGACTTCGACGGGGTTACTAAAATAATAAACAATGCAAAAACCGTTTCAAACAAAATTGCATTTTTGCTCGACACTAAAGGCCCTGAGATACGCACTACGGTAAGTGATGAAACAATTCACCTTAATATGGGTGATACAATCTGTCTAAAAGGAGACCCAACTCAAAAGACATTCAAAGGGTGTATATATGTTTCATACCCAAATATTTATAATGACTTGGACGTGGGTACTTTTATCCTTGTTGACGATGGTGAGATTGAACTTGAGGTAACTGCCAAAGAGGACAACTCTCTCGTCTGCTCTGTTAAAAATAATGGAGAGCTAGGCAGTAAAAAGAGTGTAAACATACCCGGTGTTCGCATCAATCTTCCTGCCGTTACCAACCGCGACAAATCCTTTATTAAATTTGCTGCTGAAAAAGATATTGATTTCATTGCTCACTCTTTTGTACGTAATAAAAGTGACATAATGGAAGTTCAGGAGGAGCTTGATAAATATAACAGTCCGGTTAAGATAATTGCCAAGATTGAGAATCAGGAGGGGGTGGAAAACCTTGATGAGATTTTGCAATATGCTTATGGCGTAATGATTGCACGTGGAGATATGGGTATTGAAATTGCTCAGGAGAAGATACCCGGTATTCAGAGAAGCATGATTCGCAAATGTGTTGAAGCAAAGAAACCTGTTATTGTTGCTACGCAGATGTTGCACTCAATGATAAAACATCCAAGACCTACAAGAGCTGAAGTAACCGATGTGGCTAATGCTATCTACTACCGTACCGATGCAATAATGCTAAGTGGAGAGACCGCCTACGGTGATTATCCTGTTGAGTCGGTTCGTACCATGTCGGAAATTGCCCATGAGGTTGAGGAAGCTAAAGACAATCGTAACGATATTCCTGTTTTAGTTCAGCACGACAATATTACTGCTTATCTGGCAGAGACGGCTGTTCAGGCTGTTGATGAGTTGGACATTAAAGTTATCCTTACAGATAGTTTAACAGGACGAACAGCACGATACCTTGCAGCATTTAGAGGTTCACGACCTATATTTGCTCTGTGTTACAACGAAAGGGTTACCCGCGAACTAGCACTTTCGTATGGTATATTTACAACTACTATGGAAGATGGGAACACAAAAAAAGACATCCTTAAGAAGACTCTTTTAAAACTTAAAAAGAAGCAGATAATAGACAATGATGATCAGATTGTTTACCTCGGAGGAAGTTTTGGTATTGGAAGTGGAACTACATACATGGAGATTACATCTGTAAATAACCTATTGAAAAAGATAAACCGATTTTTTGAATAAAAATTAACCTAATCTTATTTGCCATGAAACTATCATTCTGGATGTTTATTATCGTTTCTGTACTGTTAGTTACTTTCTCTGTTCAAAACTCAGGATCTACCGAAATACAATACCTTATATGGTCTATTCAAGTATCTAAAGCTGTAATTATCATTGCAACTTTTTTGATAGGATTAATTACAGGTGCTTTGTATGGATACTTTAGCAAAAAACCAATCATACAAGAACCTGCTGCAACAACTACCGAGGAGGAAGAGGAGGAGAGCATTGCAACTGTGGATGAAGATGTAATTGAAAAATGACAAAAACAGTTATCCTGTCGAACTACTATTTTGGAAACATTCAGGCCTTTAGTCATATCATAAATTGCAGAAGTGTTGTAATTGAACAGAATGACCACTATTCACGTCAATCGTTCCGAAATAGGACTACCATTCTGGTCGCAAACTGGCCGATGAATCTTATTGTTCCGGTGGTGAAACCAAAAGGGAAAATCAGAACAAAAGATATTCTGATAAGTTACGACACAAACTGGCAGAAGAACCATTGGATGTCAATCTTCTCGGCATACAACAGCTCTCCCTTCTTTGAATATTACAAGGACGACCTCCACCCTCTTTTTCAAAAACAGTGGAAATACCTTATCGACCTCAACAGTAATGCACTTGAGTTGACTCTGGAGATGATAGAGGCAAATCCTACAATTGAATATTCGAATGAGTATATTAATCACGTACCGGACGGTTCATTAGACCTGCGTGAAGTTATCCATCCGAAAAAAGATTACAAAATATTCGATAGAGATTTCTCTCCTGTAAAGTATCATCAGGTGTTTTCTGAAACAACGGACTTTATACCCAACTTAAGTATACTTGATCTGATATTTAACAAAGGTCCGGAAGCATATTCAGTTTTAGAAAAGTCATTGGCCGAGCACAATTAAAACTGGAATAGTTGTTCCTTCCGTTGTGTAGCATAGGTTGAACCAAAGCAGACGCCTCTGTTGAAAACTACTCCTATGTGTTTTCTATTTTATACTAATTGCATCCTCAACTATCTCAGCATGGTCAAAAGCAAGAGGTGGCAGCTCCTCAACCGGAAACCATTTTGCTTCGGCAGCATCATCCATACCCTTTACCTCATGCAGCTTATCTGTTGTACCGTAAAACACAACACTAATTGTTCTGTGACGGGGATCACGATTTACCCCTCCGTAAGCCTTTAGCTGTTTCATTTCTATTCCGGTTAGTCCTGTCTCCTCCTCCAATTCACGGTTTACACCATCTAAAAGTTCTTCGTCAATATCAAGAAAACCACCGGGAAGAGCCCACAGCCCCTCATAAGGTGGTCTGCCTCTTTTTATCAGTAGCAGATACTTTTTATTATCTGAGTTTGCAAATATTACTGCATCGGTGGTAACGGCAGGTCGGGGATATTCGTATTTATACATGGTCAAATTCGTTTAATTACTCTTAGCTTGTGACTGTAACTGTTTTTACCAACATTGAAAATTCCAATATGGTCAAACATATCAACCCTCACTGAGCCTGATGCGTGAATTATCTTGCCGCCGCCAAGGCATATTCCCACATGGGTAATAACACCCTCTTCATTATCAAAGAATGCTAAATCTCCACCTTTGGCCTCCTCCACAAAATCTACTGTTCTGCCAATTTCCACCTGCTTAGATGCATCGCGTGGGATATCATTACCGTATATACGATGAACAATCTGTGAGAAACCGGAACAATCAATTCCCATAAAAGTCTTGCCTCCCCACAGATATGGTGAGTTAACAAACGACATTGCAATCTCCTCTACACCTCTCTTTTTTCCATTAATCTTATAACCTGGAGCCAGATAGTACTCTTTTGAACCAACACAAAAACTGTTGCTCTCTTGGCCGTTAAACACAATGCAACTCCCGGCAGGCACTACCTGTTGCTGCTTTCCCGGTTCACAAACAATCTCTACCGAAGGTGCAGGAACAATCCACTTCTCACTTTTTCGCCACTGTTCAATCTCCGAAGCAGACAGCTGTTCAACAAGCTTTTTATCTATCCATCCCCTGTATCCATCGAAATCACATATCACCTCCACCCAATTGTCGTTACTATCCACAATCTCATAGGTATCACCAAAAAGCAACTGGCTGATAAGTTCTGAACATTCAGAAGGTTCAGAGCGCAAGGGAATAAAGCTAAAGGTACAAAGTGATGCAGTCATATTTAATTGTTTAGTGATGCAATTTAAAACAAATGTTTTTAAGAAATCGAAACTAACTACGAAAAATATTGAAAAAGTACAGCTCTTTATACTATTTTAGTGTAAAAATTATTTTTCCTATTATTAAGGGTTCAAAAATAACGATATAAAAAACAGAGAGATGAAAGATTGGTTTTCTAAATCATGGAAAAAATACTATACCACCACCTACCGGGTATTAGCATTTATTGTGGCGATAGCAGTTGTCACCTACCTCTTGCCAAAAACAGGCAAGTTCAGATATGAATATACAAAAGGGCGGCCATGGATGCATAACACTCTGATTGCCCCCTTTGATTTCCCCATATATAAAAGCATTGAAGAGCTAAGTAACGAGAAAGACAGCATACTCAACTCTTTCCGTCCCTACTTTGTTCTTGACACTACCATTCAGCAGCAGCAGGTAGTCCCGTTTATTGAGACCTATAATCAAACATTGGTTGATTTACAAAGTAAGTACCACAAACTATTCAGAAAGAAAATCAACAAAAAGTATTACACGGAGATAATTAGAGAGGATATACTTGAGAACCTTAGACAGGCTTACCAGCAAGGAATCATCTCCCTTCCTGAACAATATCTGAATGTTCCTCCCACATTTGAGCTATATTTAATAAAAGGAAATATTGCCGAACCATACGGATTATCAGAATTCTCAACGCAGAAAGCTGCTTATCAAACAATAATGATAAATACGCTAAATAACCTTGGGATGATGAACAATGCAATCTTTAGTGAAACTCAAGCCTTTCTATCCGATATTCAGCTAAACAGATATATCCATTCAAATATCATTTTCGACAAGGAGCGTACCGAAGTAGAAAAACAGAATCTTCTCAAGAATATATCGCTAACTGGAGGTAAAGTGATATCCGGCCAACGCATAATAGATACAGGAGAAATTATCGATGGCAAGACCGCGAAAATACTTGACTCTTTAAAGAGAGTGTATGAAGAACGGTTAGGTTCTACTACAGGTTACTATTTAATACTGGTTGCACAAACATTAATAATAACTCTGTTTTTTATAATCATTTATCTCTTCCTGTTCTATTTCAGAGTTGATGTCTATCACAACCTATTGTCAGTTTCATTTATTTTAATGATGGTGTTATTAATGGCAGCTTTAGCTTCCGGCATCCACTCATTCAGCAAGTTACCTCTGTTTATCATTCCTTTTGCCATACTGCCTATCATTGTAAGGATATTTTTTGATTCCCGATTGGCACTATTTCTTTACATCATTACTATTCTTATCTCAGCCTTTTTTGCAAGTAACAGTTTCCTATTTGTTCTGTTGCAGATTCCGGTAGGTATCGTCGCAATATTCAGTCTATTCCACATGGTACGCAGAAGTCAGCTTGTGAGAGCAGCACTCTTTATCTTCCTCACATACTCACTGTTTTATGCCGGAATATCACTGTGGCAAGAGGGAGACATATTAAAAATTGACCCCCGATTATTTGGACAGTTTGCTATTAACGCAGCATTGATTCTGCTTGCATATCCTCTGATTGATATTTTTGAACGTACTTTCAGGTTCCTTTCTGATGTTACATTAATGGAGCTTTCAGACACAAATCATCCCCTCTTAAGGATGCTTGCCGAGAAAGCTCCCGGCACATTTCAACACTCAATTCAAGTGGCAAATCTGGCACAAGAGGTTGCCTACAAGATTGGTGCTAACCCCATGTTAGTGAGAGCCGGTGCAATGTATCACGATATAGGAAAAACGGTATCTCCTATCTACTTTACCGAAAATCAGGCAGCAGGATTAAATCCTCATGCTAATCTAGACTTTGAAGAGAGTGCCAAAATTATAATTGACCACATTGAAAATGGAGTTAAGCTGGCAAGGAAGGAGAAGTTGCCTGAGAAAATTATTGATTTTATAAGAACACATCAAGGGACAACAAAAACAAAGTTTTTCTACAACTCGTTTGTTAATAAAAATCCTGACAAGGAGGTAGATCCGACAATTTTCACCTATCCCGGGCCAACACCCTTCACAAAAGAGACCGCTATTGTAATGATGGCCGATGCTATTGAGGCTACTTCAAAAAGCCTAAAAAACTATACCGATTCTGAAATCGACAATCTGGTTGAGAATATTATTAATAATGAACTAAAGGAGGAGCAATTCAGGAATGCTCCAATTACATTTAAGGAAATTACACAAGCTAAAGAGGTGTTAAAGCTTAAACTGAAAAATATCTATCATGCTAGAATAGAGTATCCCTCAATTAACAAGAGAAGCTAATCCTTATCAGTATTAAAAAAGACAATATTGAGCCAGATAGTAAAATCTACTATTGAAGCTCCATCCAGTTAATAAAAGAGTTAAACTCCGCATAATGGTCAGAGAGCCAAACTAACACCTGTGGACGATAACTACTATTGCTAACATAGTATGCGAAAGAGTTACTGAAACCTTTATCATGCAGCTCCTTGAAGAAATCGACATAGGTCAACTCCCAGAAACCCAGCTTGGCATCGTAGTTTCGGCTTATAACATCAAACAGCAGGTTTGTATTTTCTGAGAAGACATTAAGTCTGTCAGAGGGTTCAAAGTTACCTTGATAGGTCGCTGTTTTAATTTTAATGTCAAAATCAACTATCTTATAAAAATCGTTACTGCTACTATTGATGGAGATTACCTTTTCCCCCTCCAGATTAGTCACACTTGATTTCCAAAGCTCCTCAAGTATCTCATAAGCATCTAAAGTTCTCTCAGTATCCTGCTCCAACAAAAGAAAGTAGTACAACGATAACATTGACTTTACTGTCTCCCCTTTATTAAGCATAATATGAGCCAAGAGGAAATGGCTTCCGGGATACGATTTATCAATAGTCAGAGATTTTGTAAGGCACGATTCTGCCTCATCCCAATTTCGATTATTGTAATACCTTAAACCCAGATTGAATTGAGCAAGATTACTTTCAGGAAACTCCTTAACAGCCTTTTTGTAAGTTTTCAATGATTTCTTTGATTCATTCTGCTGGTCATAGGCAGCACCTAAAATCAGAGTAGCCTCCAACTTCAATGAATCATCAGACTTCATCACCTCCCGACTGTACTCAGCCGCCTTTTCTGAATCTCCTGTTTGCAAATAGATATAAGCCAACTCATATTTTGCACGATTTAACTTTTCATCAACATTAAGAGCATCCTCAAAAAACCCAATAGCTCGTTTATAACTCCCCTCATTACTATACTTTATTCCTTCAGCCAGCAACTGCTCGGCCATATTATCCTGAGCAGAAACAGCAATTGCAACCCCGAAAAAAAACATTACCTGTATTAAAAACCTGTTCATGCGACAAAGATATAAGAATATTTAAACCTTACAGCTCTAGACATTATTCTATGCAATATTATAAAAATCTATATAACTTTACAGAATTATTTTAAAAATCTCCTATGTTAATAAAAATTTACCCTGACAGTCCTGACTCAAAACTAATTAATAAAGTAGTTGACTCTCTGAAAAGAGGAGGATTAATCATCTACCCAACAGATACAATCTATGCAATAGGATGTGATATTTACAACAATAAGGCAGTTGAAAAGATAGCCTGGATGAAGGGTGTAAACCTGAAAAAAGCAAATTTCTCATTTATCTGTCATGACTTTAAGCATCTATCAGGTTTTACCCGCCCACTAGATAACCGGGTATTTAAGTTGATGAAAAACAGCTTGCCGGGCCCTTTCACTTTTATTCTTCCTGCAAATAGTCAGGTGCCTAAACTATTTAAAAATAACAAAAAGACTGTAGGAATAAGAATTCCTGACAACAATATTATCCTTGAAATTACAAAAGAGCTTGGCAACCCGATATTAACAACTTCCATTAAAGATGAAGACGATATTCTGGAGTACACCACAGATCCGGAGTTAATACATGAAAAATTTGGAGATTTGGTAGAGATTGTAATTGACGGAGGGTTTGGCGGCAATGAACCCAGTACCATCATTGATTGTACAATGCACGACTTTAAAATTATCCGGCAGGGTAAAGGGGTTATTGATATCTAATTACAATTGTCTATTTAAACAGAATAATTCATCACGCAAAGACGCAAAAGCGCAAAGTGTAGATAATGAGTAAGATGGTAAATCAAATTGATTGAACTTACTAATATTGAATATCTTGAGTATGAGTTATTAATTCACTTACTCTTTGCAACTTAGCGTCTTTGCGAGAAAATCCATGAATAATGCAGGTTAAGAATATTGACTTAAAACTGGCTGATTACTCTTTCCAGAATGCATGAGTAAAAAGCAGCAAAACGGTAAACAACTCAAGCCTGCCCAATAGCATCAGAAAAGAGAGAAACCATTTGCCAAAAGCGGGGATATTAGCAAAGTTCTCACTGGGCCCTACCTCTCCCAGTCCTGGCCCTATATTTCCAAGAGATGTGGCAACGGCACCCAAAGATGTCTCCATGTCAAATCCCATTATAGACATTACAATAGTTCCAATACTAAAAATAATAATATAAAAAACCACAAACGCCAAAACATTAGTAACAATAGTTTGCGAAACAGCTCTGTTATTTAGTCGAACCGGAATTAGTGCATTAGGATGAATTAATCTTTTCAATTCGTAATAACTATTCTTCAATAGGAGAACAACTCTCACTATCTTAATTCCTCCTCCGGTTGATCCGGCCGACCCTCCGAAAAACATTAGGGTAAAAATCATTAAGCTCAAAAACGGAACCCATAAAAGATAATCGACTGTTGCATATCCGGTGGTTGTAATTATAGAAACAACCTGAAACAGGGCATCTCTGATAGACTTCTCTAACCCCAAATTGTCTTCTGTAAAAAACAGCACCCCGGCAATTATAGCAGATATTCCCAAAACAAAACCAAGATAGTACCTTAGCTCTTCATTGTGAAACACCTTTTTAAACCGGCCATGAAAGGCATGATAAGATAGCGTGAAGTTTGCTCCGGCAATAAACATGAATAATATTATTACATATTGAATATATGCAGAATCGTAAAAAGCAATACTGGCCTGTTTTGTGGAGTATCCCCCTGTGGCCATTGTAGTAAATGAATGACAAACAGCATCAAAAAGAGTTATTCCTCCAAACATAAGTAAGACAGCTTCAGAAAATGTAAACAGAAGGTAGATAACCCAAAGGCGCTTTGCTGTTTCTGCTATTCTAGGATGTAATTTATCAGGAATAGGCCCCGGGACTTCTGCAACAAAAAGCTGCATCCCGCCAACTCCCAAAATAGGTAAAATTGCCAACGAAAGCACGATTATACCCATACCTCCTAACCACTGAATAAGGCTTCTCCAAAACAGTAAACCATGTGGCAGAGACTCTATATCCGTAAGAATACTACTACCAGTGGTAGTAAATCCCGACATAGTTTCAAAAAAAGCATCTGTAAACGAAGGAATAGCCCCACTTAACCAAAAGGGCAGCAGCCCAAATATTGAAAAGACAACCCACACCATTGATACAATAATGTACCCTTCTCTTTTTCCAATATGCTTTTCAACACCATAAGTCAAAAATGCTACACCTCCACCCAAAACAATACAAACAGCAGATGAAATAAGATGATACACCAAGTCATATTCACCATAGAGGAATGCAACTCCACCTGACACCAACATGAAGAAGCCTTCTATAATCAACAGTAGCCCCAGAACATAAAGTATAAAACGATAATTTAACATCTCTGCTATATGAGTGTGAGAAACTTAGTTGAACATCTTTTCTATTTTACTAATTCCCGAAGGAAGAGTAAAAACCACGACCTTATCATCAGGAAGAATTGTAGTATCACCATTTGCTATGATAGCCTCTTCTCCGCGAATTACACCTCCAATATTAACATCTTTAGGCAGTCCAAGTTTTCGTAATGGATGCTTAGTTATTTTGGAACCCTCCTGAGCAACAAGTTCAAAAACCTCCGCATCTACGGCAGTTAGACATGTAACATGTGCCACATTTGAATGAAGTGTTAACCTGTAAATATGGCTTGCCGCAATTAATTTTTTATTTATTGATGTGCCAATGCCTATATTCTCTGCTAGATCGATGTAATCGATATTTTCTACTTCAGCAACACTCTTTTTCACACCATACTTTTTTGCCAGTTGACAAGCCAAAATATTAACCTCTGAGTTACCGGTAACTGCAATAAATGCATCCATCTTCTTAATACCTTCATCCTTCAACAGCTCAAGATTACGACCATCTCCGCTAATAACCAATGTCTCCTCCAGTTTATCAGCCAGCCTAAATGCCCTCTCCTTGTTTATCTCAATAAGCTTAACGTTATAGTTGGATTCCAGCAATTTGGCAACTTTCTCACCTATACGACTGCCTCCCAAAATCATAACATTTTTAATATCAAACTGAATCTTACCGGCATCCTTCAGAACCTGCGGAATAGCCGAATGTGTGGTAATTATATAAGCTAAATCGTTATGCAAAAACTTATCATCTCCTCGCGGGATAATAGTACGGTCATTGCGTATAATTGCTACTGTATTATAATTCTTTTTGTCATGAAGGATTGAAACCTCAGCCAATGTTTTATTAGCTATTGGAACTCCATCACGTATTTTTAATGCAAACAACACAAGCTTACTTCCCGAGAATTCATACAGTTGTCGGGTTCCTACCTGTTTCAACGAAGCTGCAATCTCTTTTGATGCCAGACCTTCGGGATAGATAAGCTCATCAACACCTAACTGCTTAAAATACTCCTGATTATCCGGATCAAGATATTCGCTATTGTTTATTCTTGAAACAGTTTTTTTAGCACCCAGCTTCTTCGCCAAAATAGAGGACAAGATACTCATATCCTGAAAAGGAGGTACAGCTATAAAAAGGTTACACAATTTAACATTTGCCTCATTAAGGTTTTCTATTGATGTACCTGAGCCCACAATAGTCATTAAATCATAGTGGGCCTCAATCTGCTGTAACTTATCGTCATCCTCATCCATCAGGATGACATCGTGATTTGCATTACAAAGCATTTTGGCCAAATGAGTGCCAACCTCTCCGGCACCATAGATTAATACTCTCATCTTTAACTAATTAAACCAATTATTACGTATAGGTAAATAAGACGGCAACAAAGTAACAGATAATACACTCATTCTGCCAAAAAGAACAGCTTTTTTTTACTAAATTTCACTATTTTTATTTTAATGCTCTGTTTCACAAACCCATGCTCCTTGCTTAATAACATCATACAAAAGGACATCTTGCTTTTTGGCCTCCGCACTTAATCTTTTTGTCACCCATGGCTTGTTATCCGAACTAACTACTATCTCTTTAAAAGAAACTGAATTGACAATCTCATAAACTGATATCCTAGGGGAGCCAGCCAATAGAACAAAATCTACTTTAGGTTTAAATTTCAGACTTGGCAGCTTGTTTATCTTGTACAGAAGTAATACCCGCAAAGTATCAATTTTAAAAAGTATTGCATTAGAACTATTTTCATCCAATACTCTAATTTCCGGAGCCATGGCATTGTGCTTTGCCCAATATCCGCCACAAATATATCCCATCTTAATTGCAGTAAGCGAATCGGAAAGGTAAACTTTATTCTCATTATTGCTAAGCTTATTAAAGAAACCTAATCTACGTTGAGAATAGATAACTAAGGCCTCATCCCCCAACCTCTTCACTTTCGCTCCGGTAAAAGAGACTCCTAATAAAACAGCAGAAATCAAAGCCATAAATATTGCTATTTTTCTATTTTCATAATTAAATAGCAGAACAGAAAGGAATATCATCCCAAACAGAACCAATTCAATATTTGAAATGCTGATATTGGAGATTACAGCCCCCGGCAACTCTCCGGTAAAATGTGTAACATCAATCATAAAACCGATAAGGTCATTTATTGGCTGAACAAATATCTCTGCAAAGTTCAAGAATGGCATGAGGGACAATATTGCCGAAACAGAAGCCAGCATCAATACGGGTGCCATCAACGGAACAAGCAGAATATTTCCAATAATAAAATAGACCGGGAACATATTGAAATAGTAGATACTGAGAACAAATGTTCCAATCTGGGCAGCAACAGAAACCGATATAAGCGACCATATCCAACGAAAAAATACAAAGCGAAAATTTAGGATAGTATTTATTTTAGGATAGAAGTAGACTATGCTTGCCACAGCAGCATGGCTTAACCAAAAACCCGCCTTGTATATTGAGTACGGCTCTATTAATACAATTATCACTATTGAGGCCAAAAGCTGATGGAAGACTGATGAATGACGCTTTAAGAGAGTACCTATCTCTACCAACGAAAACATTATTGCCGACCTGAACACAGAGGGTGAAAGACCGGTAATCATGGCATACGACCACAGCACAATAAGAACAATCGCAACTCTGTAATTTTTAAGTTTACGGCCACTCAATGGCTTTAACAGAAAAAGTAACATAAGGTAAATTATACCAAGGTGCAGACCCGAAACGGCTAAAAGGTGAATTACACCTGCATATGAAAAGCTACGTTTATCCTCAGGTAACAGGTCAGACCTATCCCCGAGAAACATAGCTTTCAGTACAGACAGCTCCTCTCCTCTCAATCCGTTCTTTTCATAAAACAGAGTAATTCTATCACGTAACTTTCCGGTAAAAACAGCAACTGTGACAGCCGGTGGAACATCCAATCTCTTAACCTTTTCTACTGTTGTCCAAACCCTGAACGAGACTCCGGCTCTTTCTAGATATTTTGAGTAGTTGAATGCGTTAGGATTTGCAGGTTCAGCAAATGGAATCAGTTTACCTAAAATATACACATGCTCGCCGGGATTTAAAGATTTAAAATCGCTATCCTTACTCAAATATAGCAGTCCTGTAAGTTGTTCATTCACAATAATAGAATCTGTTGTCAATGTCTGCGATATGATCTTATACTTGTAACTTCTATCTGTTTCTCCCTCCACCGAAGAGATATAACCGTTTATTCCTATAAAAGATGAACTATTAACAAGGGTGGTTGTTCTTACATGAAACCACACCACCCCAAACAAAAGAACAAAAATAGCAAACAGCAATCCGGTTAGGTATCTTAAACGATACGTAGTATGCTTAAAGAAGTAGAAGACAAGAGCTATCCAACTTAGGAATGATAAAAACAGAATTACAAAAAGGATGTTAAAACAACACAACTTTTCACTAACCCATATTCCCAAAACAAGTGGAATAACCACCCTAAGCAGAGGAAACTGTTTTACTAAACTTAATTGCATTACCCTAACTATTAAACTAAACAGCGAAACTTGACACCGTTAAATTTACAACAGTTTAAGATTAATGGCAATTAGTTTCAGGGAATAAAGTGTATACGTTTTTACACCGACGGCGTAGCCATGGCTAAATATTATTTTGAGGTGCTGAGTTTAGTTTTTCCCTTTAAAAATACATTTCTCTGAATATTTGTTAATAACTTATTCAGGCATCACTTTTATGCGCCTTTCATTTTTGTCTTGATACAAAAACGAAACAAAAAAATCAAGGCTTATTTCTATTCGCACTTTCCGTATGCTTGAAGATTAAGTCCGATTGCGTGATCTCCTCATACCTTCGGAGCTTCCCAATCTACCTAAACCTTCAATCATACTCCAAGCACAAATAGAAAGAGGCCGCTATAAAAGATTTGTTGGTAATATAAATATTGTGAAAAATCAGCGTAAAATATTTTCTATTACACCTAAAATTAATTTCAAGATATCATCTCTCGTAGCACCTCAAAACAATATTTAACCGTGGCTACGAGTTACCTCTTCTGAGCATATACCGTTCTGATATTCCCCTCATCATCGTTTACAAAATCGATAACGGAATAATTACCTGACTTCTGCAAGAACTGAATAACAAAAGGCCCCTGACCCAGTCCAACCTCAAATACAACCCATCCCGATGGCTTCAAGAACTTTGGTGATTCGCTAATTAATTTTTGAATTATCTTTATTCCAAGCATACCACCATCAAAAGCTAGCTCGGGTTCGTAAGATGAAATTTCAGAATCCATCTTCTTAACTTTAGCTGATGTAATGTAAGGAGGGTTACACACTATGAGGTCAACCTTTTCGTAAAAAGCATCATTCTCAAAAGCTGACATAAAATCGCCCTGCATAGCCTCTACCCTGTCAGAAAGATTAAGAAAACTTATATTGTCTTTTGTCAGTTCAACAGCTTCATGAGAAAGGTCTGTTGCATAAACTTTAATATCAGGATTATGATACGCTATGGCACTACCCAGATTTCCAGCACCGCAACAGGTATCAATCACCAATGCCGGCTTCTGAATTTTAGTCATCTCCCTTGATAACTCCAATGCTTTGTTGCCTAATATTTCTGTCTCCTTGCGCGGAATTAACGCCCTTTTATCCGCAAGCAATTCAACCCCCATAAACCTCTGCCTTCCGGTCAAGTAGGCCAAAGGAACATTCTTGACTCTTTGTACAATAAGCGCCCTGAGCTTTCCAACCTGATTTTCCGACAATTGGGGTAGTATTATCCCATCACTTGCCTCGGCTGATTTGAAGATGCCTGCTGAAGCAAGCCACAATGACCTTAGGGTTGTATCGATAGTCTCTTCCGGTTTATCTTTCAGAAAATGAACCTTCTCCTGTAGCTCTGATCTCAATTCATTAAACAACTCATCATTTTCCATTTTCTGACAACTTTTCTATTAGTACCTTCTTATCTATCTTACCATTCATGCTTTTTGGCATACTCTCCAAAAATATCACTTTCGATGGAACCATAAAAATCTCCAGATTGGCCATGCACTCTCTCTGAATCGATTTCTCGGCTAACTCCACAGAATCATACATTGTAACAAATGCAACAATTGACTCACCCATTATCTCATCTGGAGTTCCAACAATAGCCACCTCTTTTACTCCATCAATATTATAAATTGCATTCTCAACCTCTTTCGGGCTCACCTTCTCGCCACGAGTTTTAATTATATCGTCGTTCCTGCCCTGAAAATAGAGCATACCATCTTCATCCATCGTAAACCAGTCATTACTGCACAACACCCTTTCGTACGGTAATAATCCCGGTTTCAGCATCTCTTTACTCAACTTCTCATTGTTCCAATAGCCCAACATTACATGAGGCCCTCTCACGTGCAGTATTCCAGGTTCACCCGTTGGTACGGGTTTTCCTTCAGCGGACAGAAGAAAAACCTCCGTTCCGGGAATTGCTTTTCCTACCGACCCCGGTTTTTCGTCAATCAGTTCAGGTTCTAAATAACATACCCTCTTACACTCTGTTAGTCCGTACATCTTAAAAATTAGTGCATTGGGGAAAACCTTTTTCAAGTCAGGAATGGTATCAGCAGGCAGAGCTGCGGCAGTATTTGTCACCTTTTTAATACAATCAAACGACAGACCGGATTTTTTATTAGTAGCAATCATCATTGCATAAATCGTTGGCACAGCGGGAAATACTGTAGGCCTGTTTTTCTCTATACTTTTGTATACAGTCGAGGGAAACGCAAACGACTGTTCAATAATAAGAGTACCACCTATTGTTACTGACATTAGAAGCTGATAGAGCCCATAATCAAAAGCAAGAGGAATAATAAGCAGAATACGGTCACCATCCGAGAGGCGTAAATATTCAATCAAACTCCAGGTTGCAAACACCATATTCTGATGACTCATCATCACCCCTTTGGGAAATCCGGTACTACCCGACGTATAAATCAGCGACGCTAAATCGTTCGGAATCACATCCTGACTCAGTACTATTTCATTAGTCTCTGAAAGAATCTCATTGAAATCAACTGTAGGTATACTATCCAAAGAAATAACTCCACCACTAAGTATTATCTTAAAAACATCATTAGAACATTCAAGTGCTTTAATAAACTCATTTCTCAATCTGCCCTCGGCAATAAGAATACGGCTTCCACTATCTTCCAAAATATAATGAAGCTTGTTTGCTTTTGTTTGAGGGTTAATCATTAAAAACAGAGCTCCTGAAAGTGTTACGCCATAAAGAGCCACAACGCTCTGCCATGAGTTATTCATGTAGATGGCTATACGGTCACCCCTCTTTATACCCGATTGTTGTAGATGTGAGGCAAATCTTTCAGCACCCTCCCTCAGTTGTGAGTAGGTGTACTCCTCCCCTTTAACAATAATTGCCGTTTTATCAGGAGTTTTTTCGGCCGAAATTAACAATGCCTCTCCAAGTAATCGTTGGGGTATTGATACCATAACTTAAATTGTTGTATCGTTAATTATTTAAGTTCCTCTATTTCTGTTACACTCCGTAATATTCGTGTACAGCAGGTGTACGAAGGAACTCGGTTGTCTGTCTCTTTCGCTCAAAATTCTTAAATATACCGGCAACCTCATCTGCCTCAACTCCCATCACTCCGGCAACCTCCTCAGCTGAATATCCTTTTTCCCAACCATACCAAAACAGATCCATCTCCTCAAACGACATCTGAAAGAAGAACTCCTCTTGTGTTTGTTCAGCGGGGTAAGTATCCGAAGTTGGTGTACGGTCAATTATCATCTGGGGAACTCCGAGATGTTTGGCTATCTGATACACCTGTGTTTTATACAAATTACCAATTGGCATAACATCGGCACCACCATCGCCATGCTTAACAAAAAATCCTTGCTGAACCTCATGTTTGTTTGGAGTACCAATAACACAACGATGCAAAGCTTCAGAGTGATAATAGAGCATTGTCATCCGGCTGCGCTGTTTAAAATTGGAGGCCGCAACAATTTGCAGATACTCGTTCATTGGTAACCGTACCGACTTCTCACTTCCATCTTTAAATATTACCGTTACGTAGTGAACTGGTGGCAGATTACTTTTAATTATCTCTTCAGGAATAACAACTTTCATCTTATCTTCCTGTGGATTATACTCCGGAACAACCCTTTTCACAGCCTCATCTCTTCGGGTGTAACACCTAAATCCTTCTAATGCTCCACTGACATTCTCCTCAATTGTATCTATCCCAAATTTCTTAGCTAACACAAGAGCATACTCTTTACTCTCAGGACTGGAGTCAGATTCTGGCAGCAGAACACCTAAAACATTTTTTGCTCCCAAAGCTTTTACTGTTAGAGCCACGCATACTGACGAATCAACACCTCCACTAATTCCTATAACAGCACCCCTACGGCGAAATCGTTTACCAATATCCTGTTTAAGTTTTGAACAGATACTCTCTACTACTTCGTCAAGATTTTTTAATTTAATAATATCCCTTGAAAATGGTGGTCTCTGTATTGTGCTCATAATATTTTAAATTTGTTACATTATACTTTTTATCCCAATGCTCGAGTCTTCGCTATCGCTCAGCTTTTTACTTTTTTACTTTATTCCTTACAACTCCATTTCTGATATGTCTGTAATCCAGATATTCAAAATCATCTATAAACTGTTTTATGAGAAGATGGGTTGAGAGCACACCTATTACCGTCATGTTTTCAACTTCAGAAGGCATAGCTCCTTTTTTAATTTTCTCTATCAGTCGCCCTACAGTCTCAGGATTGAACACACCGGACTCTTTCAATCTTTTTTCTGACAACATCTCCTCAACCATGCCGGTACTATTTTTCAGTAAGGCTGTGGCTATTGGGGCACGATAGGCCTGCTTGGGTCGTTTAAGAACACTCTGAGGCAACTTACCCCTCATCATATATTTTAGAATATACTTCTCATTTAACCCGTTAAGTTTGTACTCATCAGGAAGTGTAGCCGCAAACTCAATTATGCGATGGTCGAGAAACGGATATCTGCCCTCCACAGAGTTGCCCATAGCCATACGATCGCCCTGCGATGAAAGCAGGTATCCCGACATAAAAACATTTGTCTCTATATACTGAGCCTTCTCCAATGGAGAATAGCCCGAAACAGCATCTTCAATTGTGTTGGCATATTCGCCAATTGGATCTTTAATAGCAGTATGCTGTTTCATATCTGCTGATAGATGGTTAAGTATTCGGCTGCTGTTATTCCATCTTAACAGGTGTGAATAGACCGGCGATGCAGTATTCTCAAGCTGATAACCAAAAAACATACGCAGCATTGCAGGACTGGCATCAGCTATTTGTGGGATGTATGGATAGAGTTTTTTCAACAGTGCCGGGCGAATCTTCGACTTAGATTGCCGTGCCCAGAAATTACGGATAACAGTCTCCTTAAAAATATTGTATCCACCTAATATTTCATCGGCACCTTCGCCTGTTATAACCACCTTAATCCCGTTCTCCCGCACCAAACCCGAGAGTTTCATCATTGGTAGTGGTGAAGTTCGTAAAACAGGCACTTCGGTATGCCAAATCACTTTAGAAATCAGATTGGGAATATCGGCATCAAAAACAGTTATTGAGTTGTGATTGGTATTAAGATACGACGACACCTCCTTCTGAAACTTAGTTTCGTCATACGTTTTATCAGCGAAGCCAATTGAAAAAGTGTTCAACACATCGGGTCTAATACTCTTAATAAATGAGGTTGTAACGCTCGAATCCAAACCGCCACTCAGGTATGCCGCCACCTGCACATCAGCACGCAGTCGCAACTTTACGGCATCATTAAAAAGATACCTCAGATCTTCGGCAGCTTCATCTATTGAGCCTTTAAACATACCATTCTTCTTAGCAAAGGAGAGATTCCAATATGATTTTGTCTCAACCTTCCCATTTATAAATTTAAGATAATGACCGGGTGATAACTCTTTAATTCCTTCAAAAATAGTATTGGGAGTAAGGGTTGTCCAGAATGTAAAGATTTGTTGTAACCCTTGCGGTGACAGTTGTCTTTCGATACCGGGATATTCAAAAACAGACTTTATCTCTGAACCAAAGACCAGCCGATTTCCGTTATGGTGGTAGTAGAGTGGCCGAATACCTACCCTATCTCTAGCCAAAAATAGCTCTTCACTTTTTTGGTCATAAATAGCAAAAGCAAACTGACCATTCAATCTGCTCAGGCATTTATCGCCATACTCTTCGTAAAGATGCAGTACAACTTCAGTATCGCTTTTTGTTTTAAATTTGTGGCCAAGAGAGATTAGTTCGCTACGAAGTTCCGGGTAGTTAAAGACCTCACCATTATAAGCAATCCACTTTGTTCCATCGACTGTTGCCATAGGTTGCTGACCTCCGGAAAGGTCAATGATGCTCAAACGAACATTTCCAATGCAAGCTTTAGGGGATAGGTATAGCCCTGTTTCATCCGGACCACGATGTTGAATTCGGGAAAGCATTCTGTTTAGAGTATGCTCGCCCTCTTTTATGTCTGTTCCGGCATAGTTTATAAATCCGGCAATTCCACACATGACCTAACCTGCTACTGCTACTCTCTTACTCTCAACAAATGCGGCTATACGTTGTACATTACCAAAATTCTCTTCTACCAGTTCGGTATCATCAGTAACAACTCCAAACTCCTCCTCTAGAAAGTTTATGAGTCCCAACAACCCCATTGAATCAAAAATTCCTTCATCAAAAATCATTATCTCATCACTGATTTTCTCAGGTTCTGTAAAGGTAGTCTCCGCAATAAAATTTCTTATATTCTCTTTCATAACTCTTTTGGTTTTTATTAACAGATTGTTTTCGTTAAACTCAATCTAATATACGACCAAATTACGTTATAGTTTTCTTTTTATTAAAAAACTTTGTCGAAGAGTATGGAATAATAGACAAACAGCATAGTTTAATATGACTAAGAAATTTGCAGCAAGAGAGAAGACATGAAAAAACCCTCTGCTACAAACAGAGGGTTCAATTCTTCTACTTAAGAATCTTTATGCAGGGTGGATTGCCTCAGTTGGACAAACCTCAGCACAAGAACCACAGTCAGTACATGCTTCTGGATCAATTTTATAGATATCTCCTTCAGAGATAGCATCTACCGGACACTCATCAATACAAGTACCGCAAGCAATACAATCGTCATTAATTACGTATGCCATGTCAATAAATTTTTAGTTTAAATAAATAATGAAAAGCAAAATTATTTTGTTTTTTCAGATAAAAAAAAAATCTCACTATTATTTTTAATTTTTATTGTTTTTTAATTATCAAATCAAGAAAAAAAACAGCTCTAACACCCTACACAAGTAGGTTTTACATAAAATCCAGTAAGAAAACTTATTTTTCTTCCTTCAAAAACTCAAGAGCTTCTACTGCCATTATCCCTGATGACGTGCGCAGTGCCTTTTCGTTCAAATTAAATGTAGAGGTGTGTAATCTTCCTGTATTCTCACCTTCTCTTTTAACTCCAAAACGATAAAACAGACTGGGGTATGATTTGGAGAAGAAACCAAAATCTTCAGCTGTCATACGAATATCCATCTCCTCTATACTATCCTTACCTAAAAAGTTCTGAGCTACAGAGACAGCTCTTTTTGTTATATCACTATCGTTAAACACAACCGGGTAACCATCTTTAATATCTATTTCAGCCTCTGCCCCCATACTCCCAGCAGTAGCGGTAACAATATCTTCTATTTTTTGCTTCACCTTAGCCCGCCACTCTTCATCCATAATACGTAAAGTACCTGCTATCTTAACCTCCTCAGGAATTATATTTGTTGCTCCATCGGCAATCATTCTGCCAAATGACAAAACCATAGGAATACCCGCCGGAACAAAGCGGCTAGCAATCTGTTGCAGGTTGACAACTATTTGCGAGGCAATCAGAACAGTATCGTTAAGCATGTGAGGCATTGCAGCATGACCTCCCCTCCCTTTAACTGTAATATGCACCTCATCACCACTGGCCATGTACATACCCTCCTTAAACCCAACATGACCGCTCTCCATTTCGGGTAGTACATGCTGACCAATAATCACGTCAGGTGATAAATCATTGAAAACTCCCTCCTCCATCATCAGTTTGGCTCCTCCGGGTGAGACCTCTTCGCCGGGCTGAAAAATGAGCAGAACTGTTCCACCCCACTCCTCTTTTAATGCATTAAGTATTTTTGCCGTACCTAGCAGTGATGCAATATGGGCATCGTGCCCACAGGCGTGCATCACACCTCCATTTACCGATTTGAACGGAAGAGTCGTATCTTCACCAATAGGGAGTGCATCCATGTCTGCTCTCAGTGCTACAACCCTGCCTACACCTTTTTCTCCATCAATCCTACCCAAAATACCCGTTTTCACAAAGCCCGATTTAAAAGGTATTCCATACTCCATTAGTTTATCCTGAATAAACTGAGAGGTTTCATTTTCATTGAATGATAGTTCAGGATGTTTATGCAGATGTCTTCTTATATCTATTATCTCCTGGAGATATTTATCAGAGAGAGATTGTACTCGTTTTTTCAAATACATAGTTTCTATTTTCCAAATATCATTTTCAAAGATACCAATAACATAAAGATACCAAACACCTTCTTCAACACTTTATCGGGTAAGCTTAATGATACCAAACTCCCAAAGTAGGCACCCACAACAAACAACAGCATTAGCAACAGAGCAACCTTAACATCAACATATCCATTTTTATAATACTGCATTACAGCCAAAATTCCGGTAGGAAGCAACAGTATAGCAATACTTGTACCCTGAGCCATGTGTTGAGAGAAGCCTAAAAAAAGTATCAGTGATGGAACAATAATTATTCCTCCACCTACCCCCAAAGCTCCACTGACAATTCCGGCCATCAACCCAATAGCGAGAATAATTATTAGATGTGTTGTTGTCATAACTTTTAGTTTGCAACAAAAGTACACTATTTTTTGATTGATTATTGTATAGATATCGAAGAAGGGACACTGAATACAATGTCCCTTCTATCGTTTTGTCCTTATGCCGGACAGGCACTTACTTTTTTTTCTGCAGCTAAAGAAAGTAAGCAAAAAAAGCCGCCGCTAAGCCTAAATTACTAAAAATCTATTCGCTACGCTAAAAGAAAAATAACTCTCCCAATTAAGTTTTTGTAAGCTTTTTGTGCCAAAAAGCTTACAAAACTATAAATTGGGTTCAAACAGATTTTCTTTATTAACGCTTCACTTATAGATTTTCTTAACGTAATTTAGCCAAGGCGGTATAACAACCCAACATAAATCATAGTAAAACCAAATCTTTATGTTCTACTTCTTCTTCCTCTTTTTAGCATCCATAGGGCCATCAAAGTAATTTACATTTAATGCTTTGAGGCGCTTCTTATGCACAACCATTCGCTTACTGAAATTATCCCAATCCAATGACTCTTTAGGTGACCACACCACCTCTGAAAGAGCACACGCACGAGGATAGACCATATATTCAACATACTCGGGAGTCGCCATGTACTCACTCCACACATTACCCTGAGCACCCAATATGTACTTAACCTCATTGTCTGCCAGTTTTTTTGGTAGCGGGTAGTAGTTATAAACTCCTTTTGTGCTTGTGAATCCACCTATTGCCAGAGGTTGGGTTTCAGGGTCGGCCTGATAGTAGTCGAAGTAAAGAGCAAAGCTCGGAGTCATAATTACGTCGTGGTGTGCTTTAGCTGCTTCAATACCACCCTTCTCTCCCCGCCAGCTCATTACAGTAGCCTTTGGTGCCAGTCCTCCTTCAAGTATCTCGTCCCAGCCAATTATCTGACGGCCATGAGCATTCAGAAACTTCTCCATCCGCTGAATAAAATAACTCTGTAGTTCATGTTCATCTTTCAAACCCTCCTTCTTCATTCTTGCCTGACATTTAGGGCACTCTTTCCACCTGGTTTTAGGACACTCATCACCCCCGATATGAATATACTCGCTGGGGAAAAGTTCCATAACCTCAGTCAACACATCTTCAAGAAAAGTAAATACCTTCTCATTACCGGCACAATACACATCAGGAAAAACACCCCATGTGGTTGCAACCTCGTAGGATCCTCCGGTACAGCCCAACTCGGGGTATGCTGCCAGAGCACCAAGTGAATGACCCGGCATCTCAATTTCGGGTATCACAGTAATAAACCGCTCCTTTGCATAAGCCACAATATCTTTTATCTCATCCTGAGTGTAAAAGCCCCCGTAGGGTTTACCATCATATTTACCTGTTCCTTTATGGCCAACTAGAGTCTCTTTACGTACACTTCCAATCTCTGTCAGTTTAGGGTACTTCTTAATCTCTATTCTCCACCCCTGATCTTCGGTGAGATGCCAATGGAAAATATTCATTTTATGAAATGCCAAAAGGTCAATATATTTTTTAATGAAACTGACAGGAAAAAAGTGCCGGCCGACATCGAGATGCAGTCCTCTGTATACAAATGCCGGTTCATCATTAATTTTCACAAAAGGAATATCCCACTCAATACCCTTCTGAGCTTCTGTAATCTCTATCTCAACAGGCAGGAGCTGACGTAAACTCTGAACTCCATAAAACAGCCCAACAGTTTCAGCAGCACTGATTGTAACACCTTTCTTCCTCACTTCAAGGCTGTACGAACCCGGTGCTCCCTTAATAGAAGAGTTAAGCTCCAACTTAATCCGATTCGAAGATGCATCTTCTGATTTCACCATTAAACTGTATCCGGTGGCAGGATTGAGAATCCCCACAAGGTAATTAGCTACAGATGCTACTTCGTCATTGCCGGCATCAGCAACAATTTTTGTCTCACTATTAAGGATATAGAATCCGTCATTAACAACCACCTCTTTAGGTTTTGGAACAATATTCACCTCTCCCAACCCTTTTTTAGTATGTGGAGAACAGTATGCCAGACTAAGCCCGACAATTATCAATAAACCCAAATAACTAAACTTCTTCATAATCATAATCTATATAAATATTTTTGATAAAAATAGTCTGACTAACAGACTTAAACAAATTTATAT
>Ga0256831_1000216_pt1 | contig 31074 bp, 33 predicted proteins | sample 132544metaG_FD_189087 | JGI IMG/M metagenome (GOLD analysis project Ga0256831, IMG submission 189087) | Hydrothermal vent microbial communities from Lau Basin, Pacific Ocean - 132-544 | ecosystem: Environmental > Aquatic > Marine > Hydrothermal vents | place: Pacific Ocean: Lau Basin | collected... | reverse complement strand
CCCCATATGGGTCCACGACCCGCTCTGGACGCGCGAGAGCTTTGAAAAATCTCGGGCGAGGGGCTGGGTCGACGAGGAGAACATACTCGAGTTCGTCAAGTTTTCAGCTTATGCTGCGTGGAAGTTCTCCGACCTGGTTGACTACTGGGCGACCTTCGATGAACCCATGGTAACAGTCGAACTCGGCTACCTGGCTCCATACGTTGGCTGGCCGCCGGGGATAGTCAACCCCAAAGCCGCCAAGAGGGTCATCATCAACCAGATGGTGGCACACGCGAGGGCCTACGATGCGATAAAGGAGTTCTCAAGGGCACCGGTCGGCATAATCCTCAACATAATCCCGGCTTATCCCTTCAGGCCGAACGACGAGCGCGATGTCAAGGCCGCGGAGAACTACGACTACTTCCACAACAGGCTCTTCCTAAATGCAGTCAACGAGGGCAGGGTTGACCTCGACCTGAACTGGAGTGAGATTAAGATAGACCACCTTGCGAGGAACGACTGGATAGGTAACAACTACTACACCAGGGAAGTCGTTAAATGGGCCGAACCGAAGTTCGAGGAGCTCCCGATGGTGAGCTTCGTCGGGGTTGAGGGCTACGGCTATTCTGGAAACCCCAAGAGCGTCTCGCCAGACAACAACCCGACGAGCGACTTCGGCTGGGAGGTCTATCCAAAGGGGCTCTACGACTCCACGCTCGAGGCGGCCGAATACGGGAAGCCCGTGTTCATAACCGAGAACGGTGTTGCGGACTCAAAGGACGTCCTGAGGCCGAGGTACATCACGGAGCACGTTGAGCAGGTCAAAAGGCTCATAGAAAGCGGTGCCGACGTTAGGGGCTACTTCCACTGGGCTCTGACGGACAACTACGAGTGGGCCATGGGCTTCAAGATACGCTTCGGTCTCTACGAGGTCGATTTAATAACCAAGGAGCGCATTCCCCGCAGGAAGAGCGTTGAAACCTACGGAAGGATCGTGAGGGAGGGTTTGGAATGAAGACGATAGCCGTTGACGAGAGCACGTGGAAGAAGATAAAGATGCTCAAGGACAAGCTCGAGGCGAGGTCCTACGATGAGGTCCTCCAGAGGCTCATAGAGACCTGGCACCTCGTCGAGCTCGACAAGAAGGTTGACAACGTCATAATGGACGACGAAGAGGCGGAGATGCTGATAAACCTCCTTGAAAAGAAGAAGGGGAGTTGAAGATGCCCCTGCCCCCGGACATAACCTTCGACAGCAGAGCGTTATTGAAGATGCACACCGCGAGCAGGAAGAGACAGCTCGAGATAACGCTGGCGAAGTTCAACGTCTCCATCTCCGTCATCACGCTCTACCGCTACCTTTCAGTTAGGGCGTATCTAAAGAAGAACGTGGAGAATGAACTTGAGATCCTCAGGGACATCTACCAGGTGGTCCCGCTCGACGATGGTATCCTCGTGAAGGGCGCCATGATAGAGGCCAGCCTGCTCAAGAAGGGTCTGATGCTCGACCTTGAGGACATACTAACGGCGGCAACGGCCATACAGACAAGAAGTCTGCTCGTAACCGACGAACCCGGAAAATACGCCCCTTTGAGGCAGTTCGGCCTCGACACGATACACCTCGACAGGTTCCTCAAGGAGCTGGAGATAATGGTGAAGAGGGAGTTGGGTTAGACCAGCTCCGCGAAGGGGGTTATGTGCAGGAAAAGCGCCGGGAAGAAGCGCAGTCCCTCGGCGTACTTCACCCCCGCTTTTTTGCCGTAGTAGAGGCCGACCGTCCGCAGGAAAGGCTCCCACTTCTCCCACACATCGTCGGTGAACTGGCTTTTGTGCACCCTTATTGCCTTCAGCTTCAGCTCCATGAGGTCTGTTACATCCACGAAGTAGTTCGGCCTCGCCGTGTAGTAGAAACCGAGGACGTCAACCTGGTGCGGCTTTAGGCCCGCGTAAAGGTCGCTTTTGGCAACGTTCGGGAGCTGGGCGAAGGCCACCGCGTCGATCCCCATGAATCCGGCCCTTCTGTGGTCGGGATGGGCCTCGTAGGGTAACCACGGATCTGGAAGAAGAACCGCGTCCGGCCTTTCAGCGCGTATCACCTTCACAATCTCGTTCCTGACCGCTGGAGTATACTCAAGCTCCGTGTCGCGGTTGTCGAGCCACAGTATTTTCTCAACCCCCAGCAGCTTGGCGCTCTCTTCCTCCTCTTTACGCCGGATCAGGGCAAGCTCGTGGGCCGATAGACCTTCATCGGTCGTCCCCATCGAGCCATCGGTGAGGCAGAGGTAAACCACCTCGATTCCAGAATCGGTGAGGCGCTTTATCGTCCCTCCGAGGCCAATGGCACAGTCATCCGGATGCGGCTCGATGCAGAGGACCTTTTCAACGTCTTCAAAAGGGTTTGAGAGGTCGAACTCCAGAACCTCGTCGAGGAGCCTCCTGAAGGCCTCGTCGAAGTCGTTCATCTCCTCGAACATCTCCACCACCGTTATAAGCCAGGCTGGAATTACAAAATCCTCACGATATATAAATCCACCGGTGGGGCCGAGAGCCTTATTGGGCTGGAGCCTCTACGGGATTGGCCAGAGTATGGACGAGATGCTCAGGCTCGCGAGGGACTTTTACAGGGATGAGTACGCGGATTCGGTGCTCTACGCCCAGCTCGCCAAGACAGGGAGGGGTGCGATTCAGAAGTCTGGAGAGGGTGAAGGGAGAACTCACTTCGAGGCTCATGGAAGGAGGCATGCCCGGGGACATAGCGGAAAAGGCCGCGTTGATTTCCCTGCTTTCGGGCATCTCAATCAGGAGAAGGTCGTCGAGACGATGGCAACGGGACCGCGACAGTATCCCACGTCTCGGCACTTTAGAGGTATACACCATTAACGCGGAGCTTTTCCGCTGTTTTCCTGTTTTTCGTCGCTTGTGGCCAGTGTTTCATATCTGAAGGCCCGGGCGATGTAGAGAGCGTCGTGGACGGTGATTCCTTCCTCGTGGTAGCTCTCCTCGCTTCTCCGGGGTATTAAAGGGGGTTTTCAGAGAGTACAACGCTCGGAAGAACGTCCATTACCTGACAGCGCCGTTCAAACTCCTCCCGCCCAATGCGGTTGTACAGGGCGTGGTGCTTCCCCAGAGCCTTTGATACCTCGACCGGGGCGTATTCCAGCGAAAGGAGGTCGTTTTTCAGGAACTCTTCAACCCCTCCATCCCGGCTCCAGGAGGACGTATCTGGCTATCGAAGAGGCATCCATTATTATCACGATTCTCACTCACGTACTTTCTCCCGGTGCCACGCCCGGCAGGTGCGCCTCCGGTAAGGAGCCGGTGCATCTCCCGGAGTGCTTTTTCCTTTTCCTCTTCCTCGATCCTCTCCTCTATGAACCGCCGTATTCTCTCGCTCCAGTTTACGCCAAGATCCTTTATCTTAGCCTTAAGCTCATCGGGAATGCGAACGCTTATCACATCCATACGACACCACTTACAGTTTCGTCATACGACCCTATGGACTCTCTTCAGGTTTAGGGAAAAGCTCACACCTTCACGTGCTTCCACTTTCCGCGCTTGAAGGCCCACCAGAAGAGCCCCGCGGTTGCGAAGGTCTCGAGACTCATCGCCATCCATGCGGCGATAACGCCCAGCCCTTCGAAGTGAATCGGCCCCACCGTGAACCCGAAGCCGAGCAGGTAGGCAGGTAGCAGGCGGAAGAGGGGTTTGCTGACAGCGGTGATGTACATGGGCGTCTTCGTGTCCCCGGCACCCCGGAGAGCACCACCGAGGACAAAGAGCCAGCCGAGGGGAACCTCGCTTATCCCAACTATTATGAGATAGATGCTGGCGAGGCGCATCACCTCGCCGTAGTGGGGATCGCTGGGGCTTATGAAGGGCATCACGAGATAGCGGGGGAATGCTATCAGCACAATCGCCATCAGCCCCATGAAGACGCTCACCATTTTGAGGGCCTCGTAGACGATTTTCTCGGCCTTTTCCGGCTTTCCTTCACCGAGGCTCTGGCCAACGAGCGCGGCCGTGGCGACGTTAAAACCGAAGGCGGGCATGTAGGCTATGCTCTCGACCCTAAGCCCCACCTGATGGGCAGCGAGGGCTATCGTGCCGAAGCGCGTGACTATACTCATGTAGAGGAAGTTGTACAGGCTGAATATCCCCCGTTCTATCATCGTGGGGATGCCAATGCGGAGTATCCTGCCAGCTATCGCCGGGTCAAAGCGCCATCTGGGTCTGAACCGAAGAACGAGCCTCCCGCTCCAGAGGAGGTAGAGACCGGTGATCATCGAAACCGTTATACCTATCCCCGAGGCCCAGGCGGCTCCCACCGGGCCGAGTGCGGGAAAGCCAAACCTTCCGAAGATGAGGAGGTAGTCAAAGACCGCGTTCAGGACGTTCATCAGTATGCCAAGCTTCATCGGTGTTCTCGTGTCTCCGGCACCCCGGAGGGCCGAGAAGGCCGTGAAACCGACGAATCGTACCGGGTAGAAAGCGAAGAGAACTTTGATGTAATCGTAGCCGAGTTCAACAACATCGGGCTTCGCGCCCATTATCTTGAGTATGTCATCGCCGAGGAACCAGCCGAAGAGCATAACGGGAATTCCCAGGAGGAAAGCCAAGTAGATGCTCTGTTCGAGGGTCAGGGTGGCCTTCTCCAGATCTTTGGCCCCAACAAACCTGGAAACGAGGGCGAGCGTTCCGGTAGCGACCGCGGCCATTATCGGCATCATGAACCAGCTTACCTGGCCTCCAAGACCCACCGCTGCTAAAGCCAGTGCACCGAGCTGGCCCACCATCATCATGTCCACTAGGTTGAGCAGTGTCTGGGAGATGTTGCCCATTATGGCCGGCCAGGCCAGTTTCCAGAGGCGGCGCTGGTCTTCATTGAGCCGAATCATTAAGATGCCCCTCTAAACGCGGAGAAGAGTGTCTATGTTAATAAGGGTTGCGGTAAAAGAAAAGGATCAGTAGCGGAGGTTCCTCTTCTTCCTCCACTTGTGGGACCATCCATACTTCCTCATGCGCCTGCTCCTTCCAAAGCCACACGCCGCACAGTAGCCCTTCTTGATGTTGAAGGCCCTCTTCCCACAGCGCCTGCATTTGATGTGGGTCGGAGTGTGGTTCCTCTTGCCCTTCGGCGCGGTTCCGGCTCCCATTGTATCACCCCGTCAATCACTCGATCTCGACCGGGGAGATTGCCAGAACGTTGTCTCCCCTTATGACGATTTTACCGTACTTCTTAACTTCCTCGCCGTCCTGCATGAGCGATGCATCGGCGAGGACAACGTTCAGGTGGATATCGTAACCGATAAGCTTACCCCTGAACTCGGAACCCCTCTTGAGGAGCACGAGGACATCCTTGTCGAGGGACCTGTGGATAACATCGAGTGGTCTTTCCGCCATTTTCACGCACCTCCAAACAATCAAAGCTCATAGCGATAACGAGGAGAACGGTTTATAACTCTTTCCCCAAAATAACAGAGAGAAAGACCTTTCTTGAGTGTCAGCTATGTTGTTGCACTCTGGATAGGGGACTTATGGGATATCCTATATAAAATTAAATTTTGATTAGTAATTTTGGTTCAATGCATATTTCTACCACTCCTTAATTTTGGAAAAGCGAAAGGATTAAATACGATAACTGCGTTCCTTTGATTGACAACCCGGTTGGGGGGGGTCGAATGCGATAGAAAGTGGTATGGTTTGTACTCGGAATTTTAGTTGGTAGTCTTTTTGTTGTCTCAGCGTATCCAACGAACGGAAACAAGTCCACAAATCTCAGAGAGAAGATTAACAACACGGTTCCTGTTTACTACGTTGGTAGCGATATCCCCAAGTACTTTGTAAAGACAATGAGAGCAAATTCCACCCAAAATATCAGAGCTCCTCATATCCTTATTGTTGAGAGCTCTTACGTCGAAAACAATCCACGCCTCAAACAGCTCGTTAAAATGGAAATCCTCTCTGGGATTCCAGTGATAGTGATTGGAAATCCAAGTATCATTAACGAAACTTTCAAGGGACAGTTTTTTGCAGAGCTTGTAGCTGGTCAGGGACCAAATGGAAAAATTAACCATGCAACAGTTTATGGTTATGTAGTCTATTCTCACAATGGAATACTCCAAAGCAAAGAGTTCGTATCAATCGATTCAGTCTCCAATGCCCTTAGGGAAGCGTATGAGTGGGCAGTTAAAAATATCAAACCTAATGCTGGAACCTTCAAACTTGGAGTGGAGCCTCTCTCATCTGGAGCGTACTGGTCTTATCAGAACCAGCTTGATTTAACCACAGGGGAGAGCTGGAAACCGTACGGGAGGTTGAACGTGAGAACAATCTATTACAAACTCATGAACGATGGCTCATCCCAGTACGACTGGTATGATGTGCATGTAAAACAACAATCTGTTCCAGGTAAAGAGCTTGGATGGTCGGATTGGAGAACGGCCAGGATGTACACTTGGATAAAGGCCAACTACTACAACCCAAACGGCTTCCTCTCGGATTATTCCCCCACTACAACATCTGGAACAACAACGGTGGGAGTTTCGATAGGTGTTTCCGTAGGAGATGATGGGTCACAAGTAAGTGCATCTCAGTCGTGGAGTTATACGATCCCAGACGTTCAAGTTTACGATGAGAGCGACTATTCTCAGGAGCTCGCAAAGTGGGTGCATAAGATTGCACCTGATAAAGCCGTGGGAATGACTACATATCAGATAGAGCCAGGGGCTACATTGAGATTCCCTCAGGAGGACTATGGTACCAAGGCGTGGAGAGAACACTACGGTGTCCTCTACGCAAAACCCCCAAGCTGGTGGGAGCTCCCATGGGACTGGCATTATATTGGGGAAGACTGGATTGAGTTCCGCGTTTCCATGGGATGAATTTGAAATTCTTTCTTATTTCCTTCTGTTCTTTTTAATGTCTTTTATATTAATTTTCAACGTCCAAAAGCTTTTTATGAACTCGCCTTACTCCAGTTTCAGGTGGTGAGCGGTGGGAGATGCTGATAAATACGAGGTTCTTCAGGATTTGATGAGGAGGAGAGGCTTCGCCTGGGGTAGCTTTGAAATCTACGGCGGTTCACGTGGATTCTACGACTATGGCCCCCTTGGGGCAACGATAAAGAGGAAAATCGAGCAGAAAATCAGGGAGGCCTTTCAGAGGGAGGGCTTTTTTGAGGTTGAGACCCCTGACATAACGCCCGAGAAGGTCTTTATAGCGAGCGGTCACGTCGAGAAGTTCGTTGACCCGCTGGTCGAGTGTAAGAAGTGCGGTGCGCGCTTTAGGGCTGACCACCTCGTTGAAGAGGCCCTTGGAAGGGACGTGGAGGGTCTCTCAGCCGAGGAACTGACCAGGCTCATCAGGGAACACGACATCCGCTGTCCGGAGTGCGGTGGGGAACTGAGCGATGTATGGTACTTCAACCTCATGTTCGAGACGAGAATAGGTCCCTACGGCGACCAGAAGGGCTACCTGAGGCCCGAAACTGCACAGGGAATGTTCGTGAACTTTAGGAGATTGGCCCACTTCGCGAGAAACAAACTGCCTTTCGGAGTCTTCCAGATTGGCAAGGCCTACCGCAACGAGATTTCACCGAGGCAGGGAATGCTTCGCTTGAGGGAGTTCACTCAGGCGGAAGCGGAGATATTCTTCAATCCGAAGGAAACAGAGCATCCACACTTCGATGAGGTCAATGACGAGGTCCTGAGGCTCTATCCGATTGAACACCAGCTCAAGAACCTCGGAGAGATTGAAGTAACCGCTGAGGAGGCCGTGAAGAGGGGCTACGTGATGAACACCTTCTTCGCCTACTACATGGTCATGGTCAAGAGAACCCTTCTCGACATCGGCATTCCGGAGGACAAAATACGCTTCCGCCAACAGCTCCCCGAGGAGAGGGCCCACTACTCACGCGACACCTGGGACGCCGAGATACACAGCGAGCGCTTCGGCTGGGTGGAGTGCGTTGGAATAGCCAACCGCGGTGACTACGACTTAAGCAGGCACATGCGCGAGAGCGGGGCTGACTTGACGGTTCTCATCCACTACGACGAGCCGAAGGTGGTGAGGAAGCTCGAGGTAAGCCTCAACCTCAAGCGCGTCGGTCCGAAGCTCAGGAGAGATGCCAAGAGGATAAACGAGCTGATAAAGAGCCTGAGCGGGGAGGAGAAGCGCGAGCTGGTCGAGAAGCTTGAGAAGGAAGGAAAGGTTACAATCGAGGGCTACGAGCTTGAGAAGGAGGACTTCATAATCAAGGAAGTCGAGGAGAAGATAACGGGCGAGAAGATAGTGCCCCATGTTTTGGAGCCGAGTTTCGGAATAGACAGGCCCTTCTACCTGCTCCTTGAGAACAGCCTCGTCATTGAGGAGGACAGGACCTACCTGAAACTTAAAAAAGACATGGCGCCGATAGAGGTCGCGGTTTTACCGCTGGTCGCCAAGGAACCGCTCAAGAGCATAGCCTACGACGTCTTCAGAACCCTCCAGAAGGCGGGCTTTATAGCTGTCTACGACGAGAAAGACACGATTGGAAGGCGCTATCTGAGATACGACGAGATAGGAACGCCCTACTGCGTGACGATAGACAACCAGACGCCCGAAGACAACACTGTAACGATTCGTGACCGCGACACGAGGGAGCAGGTGAGGGTTAAGATAGAAGAACTGCCCGATAAACTAAGGGAGCTGATTTTTGGGAGCTAGCACTCCCTCTCGATGATTTTTTCGATTTCTTCGTTCAACTCATCAAGCTGGGAACTCACGATGACCAAGACAACAGAAAGGTCAACGTCGAAGTAGTGATGAATGACAACGTTTCTAAGACCGACGATTCTCCTCCAGGGAACCGAGGAATATCTCTCCCTCATTCAGGTAAGAACAGACAGGGGTCTCGCTTAGATATAGACGAGATCCCCCCTTATATGCTCCCAGAAGTTCTTCCTGCTCATAGCGGCGTTTTTCGTGACCAAGTCCACTTTGATTCCGAGCAGGGATTCAAGGTAGTCCTTTAAATCGACTACTGCCCACCCGATCGGCCTTTCAAACTCGACGAGTATGTCCACGTCGCTAAGCTCGGTCTCTTCGCCCCGGGCATAGGAGCCGAATATGGCTATTGACCTAACCCCAAAGCGTTCTCTGAGCTCTTCCTTGTGCTTTCTGAGAATGGCCTCGATTTCCTCAAGTTTTTTGGTCATCGTTTCTGGGTAGTTCGTGAAAGTATAAAAGGCTTAGTGTGAACGCTCTCTATGTCGTCCAAAATCCATCTCATCTACAGGAGGATTCCAAACCGCGTTCTTGAGCGGGACGACGAGGTGATAGCTGATTTAGGGGACATCGTGGTTGCCAAGTCTCGTTTCGAGGGCATGCTAACTCCTCTCAGGGTGAACGGCGTTGAGGTCATTAAGAACGGCTACACGATGGTCTATTTCGCCTTTGTTGGGAAGAACTACGACATTCTGAAGGTCTACGACACGGAAGGAAACTTTAAGGGCCTCTACATTGACGTTTTAGCATATACAAAGCGCGAAGGGAACGTAATCGAGATGCTGGACCTTTTCCTGGACATTTTCGTTTTCCCCGATGGCAGAGCCTTTCTTCTCGACGAGGACGAGCTTGAGATGGCCTTCAATTACGGCCTGATTGACAGGAGAACCCTCGAGTTTGCCTACTCAGTCGCTAGGGCGATACTCGAAAGGCTTAAACGAGGGGAGTTCCCACCGGAAATCGTCTGGAGGTATGAATGGGGGGAGTGGGATGGAGTTCTTGAGGGAGACAAGGGAAGGGACTGTCCTGCTAATCTACGTCCAGCCCAAGGCCAGGAAAAACGAAATCGGGGGAATAGACGAATGGCGAGGTCGCCTGAGGGTCAAAATCAAAGCCCCTCCAGTTGAGGGAAAGGCCAACAGGGAGATTGTTAAGTTCTTCTCGAAGCTCCTTGGAACGGAGGTCGTGATAGTAAGGGGCGAGACGAACAGGGAGAAGGATTTGCTGGTGAGAGGAATGAATAAGGAGGAGGTGAAGAAGAGGCTGGGACTTTAGTTAGCAAGTTATAATTTGAAGTATAAGTTTTAGACCATTGAACCGAAACCTATAAAAATACTATCGCACAACCTTCAACTGCCCACTACTAAATGGGGGGGGCATATGAACAAGAAGAAGTTGGCTGGAGCAATCTTCGGGGTTGTTGTTTTAGTTATTGCGGCAATGGCAACACCGGCAATTGCCACAAACAGTGGGGTCATAACTCTTGACACAATTCTACACGGCAGTTTCTCAACTGCTGAAGTGTACATTGCAGCTCAGTATGCTGTACAAAACAGACAATTTCAGTTGGGTCCCAGTACCAGAGTTCACTTTGGTTCATCCAGCGGAACGGGATCAAATGCGTACTGGTACACAACGGATTCGTATACAGCACCAGCTACTATACAGGCACACGGAACATGGCATCTTAATGCTTATACTCATTATGGGCTAACAGAGGCATCATACGATGGATCAAGTGAACTCCAGATATACCTTGAGCCCTCGGGGAGAACACCAACAGCCAAAAACATTAGTCCTCAGGAAAAGCTCCCTATTAAGTCTGCTGGAAGCACACAGCTTGAGCTGAGAATCATAGCTTACGTTGATAGTCATGGAGGGGTGTCTATCAGCAGATACCTGACTGAAAATGTTGGGGTATCCATTGAGATACCAGTTAGTATTGAGTAATTTTAGTTATGATATCTTTCCTTATTTTTCTGGTATCCAATAGCTAGGGGGAATTCGAATGGAAAAGAGAAAAACCTACACAGTATCTGGGCTCATTTTAATCCTGCTCGGGGTTATCATTGCGTCGTATCCGGTAATTGGATACTGTGCTTCGACATATATTAACAGCCCACATGCCGTTTTAAAACCCGGAAGTAACTTTGTTTATGCAGGGTACTTTCTCACGGGCGATTTCAACCTCCTGTTAGTTTACAACGTTACATACGTCGAAAATAACAAGTTTCAGGTCAAGTTCGACCTTTATAATGTAACCGACCAGAATCACGTGACTATAATTTACTTCACCAGCCTTAACAATCCTGGAAAAATCACTGGAAATCCCCAGCACATATCCGAAAAAACAGTAAACCTGAGTGTGAACGACCCTCTCATAAAAACTCTCTTCCCGGAGAGTAACATAACGATCCACGTTCTGAACTATTCCAAAACATCAAAACTAACAATCAGAAAAATACCCTTTTCGTTTGATTTCTCACCATATTCACTCGGATTTCCTTATATCTACGCTCCTGATTTGCCGGAGCCTCTGGCAAAGTACGGCGATGAGATTGCATACTACAGGACTGAGGATAGGTACTTTGCCAGAACGTTAAGGGTGGTGGGCTCAAACGTTTCCCTCCAGTACCATTCAATCGTGGATGGGATGCCCACACACGTGCCGATTGGTGTGACACCCGAACAACTTGACCTTCAGAAATTGATTCCGGCGGAGATAGTTTCAAATACTACCTGGCGATACATTGAGAGCTCGTACCCTACAATTATGATTTTGGGTCTGCTTAGAACCAATGTTCAGCCGACTCATCAGAACTGGCTTGGAGGGTTAGAGTACAGCTTCACACAGTACAGTGCACCCGTTGACTACGTCCTGATACTGATGGGAATAGTTCTCCTGATACTTGGGGGGAGGGCCGGTCAATGATTGTTGAGGCCGAAGACCTTGGGGTCGATTATGGAAAAACATGGGGGATAAAAAACCTGACATTCAAAGCGAAGGCTGATAGGCTGGCCATTATCGGACATAACGGGAGCGGGAAGACGACCCTTCTTTCCGTTCTCGCAGGAATCAGACATCCAACAAGGGGAAGCGCCAGAATAAACGGGTGGGAGCCATATAAGAGAAAAGACAAGTGGGTTGCCATAAGATACTCCTTCGAAAAACCCCAGTTTAGAATCCCCGTTAGGGTGCGGGATGTTGTGGAGACACTTAGAGCAAATCAGATGTGTTTAAAAATAGACGAGCTTGTCGAGGTTTTGGGGATAACCCCGTTCTTGGACAAGAGGATAGACTCCCTCTCCAGTGGACAGGCACAGCTATGTAACCTACTGGTGGCACTTTCCTGCGACTCCGAAGTTGTTATTCTAGATGAGCCGACTGCACACCTCGATTCATACAGGGCAGGCATTGTGGACGAGCTAATATCCAAAAGAAAGGGTGTAATAATAGCCACCCATGATGTTGAAGAAGGGGAAGCCGTGGCCGATTACTTTCTAATCCTAAAGGAGGGTCGACTTGTATGGCATGGTGGGAGAAGGGAGCTCTTCTCCAGTGACGTTTATGAGGTAACGTTGATTGAAACTGGAACCCAACTGCCTTTTGAAACCATTTATCGCTTTGGGGCAACCCTCATCGTGAGGGCCACCAGCCATGAGCTGGTAGAGATGGTGATAAAGGGAGTTATAGCAGGATTTAAGAGGGCGGGACTGCGCTATGTTTATGCAAAAAGCAGTTAAATGGTACACCAAAAATCTGTTTCCTCATCCAGCAACGGAGATACTGCTTGGGATGATGATACTCAGCACATGGTACTCTCTCATGGACGCCCGGAAACTTGGATTTTACGAGTTTATAGTTATGGTAGAAGCGGTGTTTCTCCCTGTTTACGGCATTCTGATAGCATCCCATATCTTCAGGGATTCAAGAGTTACACTATTTGAGCTTACCCTCTTTAATGGACCCGAGGGAGTGTTCCTCGGGCGTCTAACTTCGGCATTCCTTGGACTGGCTGTTGGTGTTTTCAGCGTTGCGTCTATCACACATATCCAGGGATACTCCAGATTGGCATTCTCAGTCCTCGTTAAACTACCCACCTATCTTGCGATAATGATGGCTCTGATGGTCTGGATGGACTTCATAGCGGGCATAATATCCTTCTACATATTGACCTCTGCAATTCCAATGGCACTTTTTGTGCTTTTTACAAAACCTTACTCCCCGAGCACCGCCATCAGCTTACTTTCATATTTTCTGGCACCCATTGGTGCGACCGTTAATTCGGGAAAACTTTCAGTCTCCATTTCGTCAGGATATACAGCGACTCTTGTTTTGTCGGCATTAATAATACTGTTCTCCTATCTCGGCTTTAAAAAGAAAGACTTCGAACCGCAATAACAAAATAAGGATCACTTCAAAATCCCCAGACTCTCGTTCGTCTTCCCTATGCTCTCCCACTTTTCAGCGAGCTCGAACATCGCCCTTATCGCATCAACGTTCTCGGGAACGACATCGCTCTCCTGGTGCACCGCTTGGATGTAGAATAGCCTGTTTCCTCTCACACTTATGCTCTCCTTCCAGACCGCTATTTCGTAGAGGTTGTTCCACTCGCGGTGTAAATCCCTGGCGAACTCTATAATCTGGGCTGTACTGTCGAAACCCTTCTCCTTTTCAAAGAGCAGAACTCTGGTGGTGTTCTCAAAGATATCAAGGACGTCCTTCTCGGTTATCGGCTTCTTAAGTTCAACCATGATGCTGTGAACGTGCATGAGCGTCGTGGGGACAACAAAAGCGGAAGTCTCGATGTTTATCGGAATTACCGTCTGGACATCTGGGCCATGATGAGATGGAACCGTAACGCTCGGCGTTATGGCGTTTATCGGCCCGCGCTTTGTGTCGTTCGGGTCGGCGGCCCTTCTTATCATCACGGCGTAAACGTAGTCTATGTACTCCTGAATCGCGCTGAGTGTTCTGGTTAACCCCGTCGTGTTGCACGAAACAACCCTGACGTAGTCCTTACCGAGGGCCTTCTCGTAGTTGGCCTGGGCCACGAAGGAAACCTCGGCAACGCTCGCCTTCTCACCGCCCTGAAAAACGGCCTTAACGCCTGCCTTCTCGTAGAGGGGCTTGTTCTTCGCCCCCATTCCGCCGGGAGTGGCATCAACTATCACGTCAACCTTCTCAAGGAGGTCGTTTAAAGTACCTGCAACCTCAAAGCCCGCCTTCTCAAAGCGCGGGAGAAACTCCTCGTCCGCGGCGTAAATCGGGATTCCTCTCTCCCTCGCCAGATAGGCCTCGAAGTCGGGCTTCGTTTTCGTGACACCGATGAGCTCCATATCATCCTGTCTTGAGACCGCGTAGGCCACTCGCTTTCCTATCGTTCCGTAACCGTTTACACCGACTCTGACCTGGGCCATGATAACCACCAGGAATTTTACAACGGTAAAATACTTAAACCTTGCTTTCACCGGCGGTGAATGGTGGGAGATGTTTTAAAGGACCCCGCCCGAACTGGTTCGGTGATGATGGTGTTCGCCGAGGTACTGACGATAGGCGACGAACTCCTTACTGGAAACACAGTTGACAGCAATTCCGCTTTTATAGCGAAGAAACTCATGGAAAAAGGCTACTGGGTGAGGAGGAAAACAACCGTTGGAGACGACGTTGAGGAGATTAAAACCGTTATCCAGGAAATCCTGAGCAGGAAGCCGGAGGTTCTGGTGATAAGCGGTGGTCTCGGACCAACCCACGACGACGTTACAATGCTGGCCGTTGCGAAGGCACTCAACAGAAGGCTCGTCCTCTGCGAGGAGTGCCTTGAGAGAATTAAGAGGTTCTACCGCGAGCTTTACGAAAAGGGCCTCATAGATGACCCCCAGCTCAACGAGGCTCGCAAAAAGATGGCATACCTTCCGGAGGGAGCCCAGCCACTGGAGAACACCGAAGGGGCCGCTCCCGGGGCTTACATCGAGCACGGGGGTACCAAAATATTCGTTCTCCCCGGAATGCCAGGGGAGATGAAGGCGATGCTTGAAAAGGAAGTTCTCCCGAGGCTCGGCGAGAGGAAGTTCCTTCAGAGGAAACTTTTGGCGGAGATAACCGATGAAAGCAAGCTCGCCCCGATACTCAACGAAACGCTGAAGCACTTTAAGGTTAGGATTCACTCCTCTCCAAAAGGCTTCGGTAAGTACATCGGGCTGATCATATTCGGCGAAAGCGAGGAGGAAATAGAGAGGGCGAAAGCCTTCATGGAAAGCCGGGGAATCCGGTTTGAAGAGCTGTAGCGAAAGGATGATAAGCTTCGCGAGGTATCTTGAACGGTGAGAAGATGCTGGAGTGATGCCCATGCTCCCAGCGGAGGTTCGTTCGATACTCGAGGAGATGCGCTCCGAGAGAATAAGGGGCGCGAGCTGGCTTGCCACGAAGGGTGCTGAGGCATACATCGCCCTCGCGGAGCTCCTCGAGGGAAAGGATCTGGAGAAGGCACTGGAAGAGATGAGAACCGAGGTTCCAGCGGTGAACAGGACTATGGCGTCGCTCTACAACCTTTCTCGCTTCATACCCGTAACGGGTAATCCAGAGGTGGTCAAAGCTAAGGCGGAGGAGTTCGTCCGGTTAGCTGAAGAGGCAAAGCGCGAGATCGGGAACATAGGGAGCGAGCTCATTGACGAAAACGAGGTTGTGATTACGCACTCATTCTCCTCCGCCGTTCTGGAGATATTCAAAGCCGCCAGCAGGAAAGGAAAGCGCTTCAAGGTTATTCTCACCGAGAGCGCGCCGGACTACGAGGGACTGGCTTTGGCGAGGGAGCTGGAAAAGTTGAGGGTCCCCTTCGAGGTTATAACCGATGCCCAGCTCGGCCTCTTCGCGGGAAAGGCGACGCTCGCTCTAGTAGGTGCGGACAACGTCACCAGGGATGGAGCCGTAATCAACAAGGCGGGAACCTATCTCCTCGCGCTTGCCTGTCACGATAGCGATGTTCCATTCTATGCAGCCGCCGAGGGCTTCAAGCTCCACCCAGAGCTTACCTCCGATGAGGTCGAACTCGTGGAGAGGCCCTACGCCAGACAGGGCTACCGGGTTAGAAACTACCTCTTCGACGTTACCCCCTGGCGCTACGTCCGGGGTATGATAACGGAGTTCGGGATTTTAGTTCCTCCAAAGGATATCTGAAGCCAAAACCCGAAACAGCTTCCAGAAAACTGCAAAAGAGAAATTAAGGGAAAAGTTCACTCCTCGTGGGCGAGCCAGAGGAGTGCTCCCTTTATGAAGGGCCAGTTGCTGTTTATGTACTTCTTGTGATAGCTGTCGCTCAGGGCCCTACTGGAGCCGTAGGCTATTATCCTGCCGTTTTCGATCTCAACGGCCGCCGCGAGAATCGGTTTGCTTCCCTTCTCGAAGACGACGTTGCCCTCGGCGTCTATGGAGTAGGCGGTCTCATAGGCCCTGATGAGCCAGACAGCTTTCCCGCTTATGGTGAGGGTCTGCCCGCTGTAGTACATAGTCCAGTTCTTCGGAACGAACTTCATCGCCGGGTGGTCCTTGTTGTAGATCCCAACGAAGGGATAGTAGGGCCTGCCGCTGTTGTGTTCCTCGTCAATGAGCTCGTCGGGGTTAAAGTGGATGCCGTACTTCCCTACTATAGCGTTGAAGTTCTCGGTGTTGGCGTACTTGTACCACTCGCCCGCTATGAAGAGTCCGCCACCATTCTCCACGTACTGCTGGAGTGCGACCACCTCGGGCTCGGTGAGGTCGTCCTTTGGATCGAGGAGAATGACGATGTCGTAGTCCTTCAGGGTCTCATAGGTCAGCGGGAGTTTGTTGAGCTCCACGTCCCATCCGAGCTCGTTTTCGATCTTCTCGATCAGGACGCTCACGCCTGCTTTTTCCACGTAGTACTGGCCGTGGGCGTCGTCAATCAGGACCTTGGGTATGTGGATGGTTATGTTCGTGCCCGGCGTCACGTTGGTGCCGTTCATGGGAGCAGGCGTGGTCTCGTTGCCCGGCTGGGCCGCCGGCGGATGACAGATGGGCCAGACCTTTTCCAGTGCCCTGTGGAGGATCGGAAGGACGTCGTTGATCTCGGTCGTGACCTCCCTGCTGAGCATGGCGGCTTTCCTTATGTGCACCATCACGGGGTAATAGTATGAGTTTCTGTAGGGGTTCTGCCGGGCGAGGAGGCCCTTAAGACTTTCGTAGAGTTCGTAGTGCCTCTCTATCTCGGCCATCGTGTCCTCAATCCACTGCACCCTCGGGGTGAGATCGCCGAGGTCAACGCCGCACTTCTGGAGTTCCTCCACCGTCCAGGTGAAGTTTTCGTAGAGCGGGGTGAGGTTCTCCATTTCCCTGCTGTAGAGTCTCTCGTAGTAGGGGGTCAGACCGTAGGCGATGACGTTGGGGTTCGGCACGACCTTGTAGCGGTAGATTCTCTCGTCAATAACGCCCCAGTCCTCCGTTAAAACCCTGATGTCCACGGTCAGCTGTCCCGTGGAGGTCGGGACATAGGTGAGATCGTAAACGGCACTTTCACCCGGGCCAATGTAGTGCGTGACGTTGCCGGCCGGAAGTCCGTTGGCGTAGAGTACCACGCTGACGTTGTCGCCCCTTTCCCCGTTGTTGACGACGGTGACTTTAAACTTCATTGGAATGCCCTTTATGGCATAGTCCGGCTTAACAACGTTGGCTATACCTATCGAGGGGATGTAGAGTTTGTACTCTGTCGGGTAGACCTCTATGACCCTGTACCTGTAGCCTATGCCGATGACGTACTCGAGGATCTTGCCCGGAGTGACGTCCATGATGCCATAGTAGTCGTAGAGGAGAAGCGATCCTGTATCGTCCTCGACGGTTATCGCCTTACCATTTACGTTCACGACGCGAACCCACTCGAGTTTAACGCGCATGCTCTGATACCTGTCGTCCATCTCGGCCGCCTTGACGACCACCGGCTCCGGAAGTTCGGCGTGTCCGATGACCCGATACTTAGGCTTTGCGATCTCGTAGAGACCGTTCCACTTGGCGGTCGTTCCGTTGACCTGGACGACATCACCGGGTTTGACGTCCCTGGCGAAGGACCTCCCAACGTAGACAAATATGCCGCTGTTGGGCTCGGTGCCATTCTGGATGAAGAAGCCGGTGCTCCGGGTTCCAATGACAATGCCGCTCGTGGCGACGAGCTTTCCTTCTTCCCAGTTCTCCCTTATCTCCTTTATCGAGCGGTACTGGGGTCCCTCAGGAAGGGTGTAGACGATCTCGAGGTAGGGTTTGGTGCTGTACCTGCTCTCCTTGGAATTGTAGCTTATCCTCTCCGTGACCTCTCCCTCAACGTCGGAGATGAGCACGAAGCTGACCACCTTATCGCCCTGGAACTCCGCCTTGACAAAGTCCGTGACGTTCCACACCGACCAGTGCTTTGCCTTGTTCTTCCCCCTATTGGAGTTCGGAACGAGATCTCTGTCGAGGAATTCCCCTCGGAGAGGCTTGCTGTTCCAGGTTATTGTATCCTCGCTCCACGAGTCGTTTTCAACGGCGTAGGCGCTGATGTTGACGTCCTTTGAATACGCGCCCACGTAGGTGAACGCATGGAGCCTTGCGCTGACTATTATTGCGTTCTTCGGCAGGCCGGAGAGATCGAACTTTATGTACGTCCTGTAATTGGAGTGGTCCCTGTAATAGGTTCCCACGTAGAGGCTTCCGCTGGATCCGTAGTTTCCGTCGGGTCTGGCGTCCGTGACGTAGGCGTCGTCCGTGGGCTTCAGCTTGGCCGTTGTTTCGGCCGCGGAAACTCCGCCAAAGCTCGTCGCGGGAATCAGGCTGAGCACCAGGATGGCCATCAAAATCAGGCTCAAACGCTTCATGCCATCACCGATAGAAGAACGACGGGATGTGTAAATAAGCTTTTCCGTTGTTCTTCGGCAGTATTATCACGTCCGCAAAACCTAAAAGCACCGCGCCCTATTGAAGGTGGTGGTTAAAATGTCCATTACCACGAAAACCGGCGATAAGGGGCTGACCGGTCTTTTTACTGGAGAGAGAGTTCTCAAATACTCCCCCGTGGTCGAGGCCAACGGGACGATAGACGAACTTGACAGCTTTCTCGGGGAGGCAAAGCACTACGTTCCTGAGGAGATGGCAGAGATACTGGAGAGGATACAGGTTCAGCTCTATGGCATCATGGGCGAGCTGGCAAGCAAAGGGAAGTACGTCAAGGTTGGTGAAGAGGAGATCGGATGGATGGAGGGGTTAATAGCTAAATACGAGGAAGAGTTCCAGATGAGGGCCTTCGTTCTGCCCGGTTCCACGATAGCGAGTGCCAAGCTCGACGTCTGCAGGGCCGTGGCGAGGAGGGCTGAGCGGAAGGTCGCCAGACTCGTTCTGGAATACGGCTTTGGAAAGAGCGCGCTGGTATACCTCAACAGGCTGAGCGATCTGCTCTTCTTAATGGCGCGCGTTATTGAGAAGAGGGAGGGAAAGGTCAAGGAGATCAGTTTTTCCTGAACTCTTTCATCCTTTCCTCGTACCTGTCGAGGAGGAGCTCATTAACCCTCGTCTCAACGTCCTTCAGGGCCCTCTGAGCGTCCTCCAGAGTGGAGCTGACCACTGCAACGCCGAGCCCTCCTATCCGTTTTATCGCTATGACCTTGGTCCCGTTCTTTATGAAGATCTCCAGTTCATCGCCGTTGATTCCCAGTTCTCCCGTCTTCCTCTCCACGTAGCTCAGCACATCCTCGATATGGGCGCCCAGCCTCTCGTTCCCCTCCAGGCTGAGGCCATCCTGGGTTATGACGATTTCGTAGATCTTTGGTTTTCCCCTGCCCCAGATAAAAGACAATATCCTCACTGGCATGTTCCCACCACCCCCCTGAGACTGGCTCCAGCCATGGAGAAATTTAAAGGGGAGGTATTCATCAATAGAGCATTTCTTCGAGCTTTGGAATAACCTTCCTGAGCTCGAGCTTCATCCTGCCGAGGTTGAGCCCCTCGTCTCCGATCACGATCAGGTAGTAATCGCTCCCGATCGGGTTCACGAAGGTCCTGGCGTTCCTGTACTCAAGGATTGCTTCCTTCAGATCGCCGGCCCCGAACTGGTCTCCCATGAGCTTAACCGCCGCGAGGAGCTCGTGCAGGACGCCGGCGATGGCCTCCCTGTCCAGATGCTTCTTCATCGCTGACTCTATGACGAGCCCGTCTCTATCGACGACGATGGTTCCAACGACACCGTCTATGTCCAGCATATCGGTGAGTATCTTGCCCATGACGAGGTCCACCGCCGCCATCCTCTCACCTCCCATGTTTTTTCAGCGTTTAGTAACAAAAGGTTATTTAAAAAGTTTACGCTCCCTTTCCGGTTTTTTCCTCAGGAGAGTGTCTCGCATCGTCTATCAGGACATCTCCACGAGTCACCCAGAAGTAGAGCACCACGAGGCCCATCCCTGCCCAGAGACCGAGCGAAACTATCCACGCTGGGAACCTGTCGAGGAGAGGACCGACGGCGAGGAGGCCGAGCGGACCAGCTGAGTGTATGAGAACGGCCATCGCCGAAAAGACCCTCCCCCGCACCTCACTGGGAACCGTGCGCTGGATTTTGGCGTTTATCGGCACTCCTATGAATGATTCAACGGCCCCCCAGAGAACGTTAACGCCCGCCAGGAGGAAGAAAGCAGAAGCCGTGGAGAGACCGGCAAAGGGGCTTATGATCCACGTAAATACCAGTATCATGACGCCGTCGAAGAGGAGTGCATGAAAGAGGTACCTTCCGGCCTTCTTCCCGAACTTCGCCGCTATCAGCGCGTTTCCTATCAGCGCTCCAGCCATGAAGACGCTCTCCAGGAGGCCGAACTGGTAGCTTGAAAACCCAAGGACTTCCCTGATGGCGTAGGGCATCAGAACGGCTCCAAAGGGCTGACCGAGGGCCATCAGCAGGATGGCAAAACCAATGAGTGTTCTGAGATAGGGGTTTGATCTGAAAAACGCTATCCCCTCTTTTATGTCAGAAACGACCTGACCGAGACTCCCAAGCTCTTTAGCCTTCCACTCGTATTTGATGAGAATCTCAAAGAGACCCGAGCCGAAGAAGCTGACCGCGTTGACGAGGAGAGCTAAGGCGATGCCTCCGACCGCGTAGATGAAGCCACCGAGGGCCGGACCGACGAGACGGGCGAAGATGTTGAAAGAACTCGCTATCGAGTTGGCCCTCTCAAGCTCATTCGGGTCAACGAGGTCGGGAAACATCGCGCTCGTTGATGCTCCAAAAAATGCTCCCATCGCGGCCATCACCACCTGGACGACGAGGAGCTGCTTGATTGAGAGTAAATTGAAGGCCAGAACTCCGAAGAGAAGAACTCCGCGCGCCAGGTCGAAGCCGACCATCAGGTGCTTTCTGTTGTAGCGGTCTCCAACCACGCCGGCAAAGGGCATGACAATCAAAGCTGGCACCATCTCTGCTAAGATAAATGCCGTCATAGCCGAGCCACTGTGCGTTTTGTCGAGAACGTAGAGTGGCAAAGCAACATCCTGAACCGCCCAGCCGAGTTGTGAAATAAAGCGACCCACCGCAAAGAGCCAGAAGTCTCTGCCAAGCCCTTTTCGAGTTTCCATCCAAGACCCTCCGTCGAATTGGGGAATAACCCTCGCTATGTTTTATTGGACAATTCGGTAATTATTTAATCAAATAAGCTCCACCCTCACGTCCCCGTTGGCAGTGCTTACCCTGACGGTGAACTCCCCGGTGCCGATGACCGGCTCGTTCGGGTCTATGCCGACAAACTCAACGTCGCCGTTGGCCTTCTTCGTCTCTATCCTCGCATCGCAGAAGTCCGTGAGGCGAAGAACGATGTCGCCGTTAACGCAGCTCGCCTCCACGTCGCCTTCTAGTTCCTCGATGGTTATCTCAAGTTCTCCGTTGACGGTTGAAGCTTTGAGTGGTCCAGCAACGCTTAAATGGGCCGTTATCTCTCCGTTGACGGTGGAAAGCTTTTCGACCTCACAGTCCTCAATGTGAATCTCACCGTTAACAGTTGTGACCTCCCCGAAGCGCACACCCGTAGCTTTAAGCTCGCCGTTGACGTTCCTGAAGTTAACGACCGTCCCCTTTGGGAGTCTTAGCTCAATCTCGGCCCAGCCTTCGGAAGGCTTTGGAATGAAACCGAGCAACTTTTTACCGATTAACCTCTCCTTAACCACGAGCTTCTCTCCAACCTGTTCCGCCTCAACTTCAACGTCACCGTGAAGAGCGTAGTTCACCTCGATGTGGTCATTTTCCCAGCCCTCAATCCTAACCCTGCCGTTAACTGCCGTTACCTCGACTTCCTTGACGTTCTCAAATTCCATTGTCTTCACCCCAGATAGTCCATCAGCTCGTCAATGAGTTCCTTCACGCGCTTGTTCAGGAGCGTCCTGTTGATACCCAAACCTTCAATGAGGCCGGCGCTCTGCTCCTCAACTATCTCCTTTGCCTTCCTCACGACGAGCCTGTAGGCCCGCTCGTCTTCTATGGTGTATGTCTTCCCTCCCGTCCTTATCCTGACTGTGCCGTCCCTGGCCGAGATTACAACGTCCTCGATGCGTATCTTTGCCCTGCCTCTCCCAACAGTGACGGAAACGTCTCCCGAGCGGAGCGATACGGAATCGCCCAGACTCAACGTCTCGTCTCCGCTCCTGTAGGTGACCCTGTTGCCTTCTACTTCAATCGAGAACTCCTCGGTCTGGATTTTCAGCCTGTCCCCGACTTTTGTGAGCTGGAAACCGTTGCGGAGCTCCCTGATAGTGAGCATCTCCCCCGGTTTCTTGACCTTGCCCTCATGGATATGTATCGGCCCGACTTTGAGCTCCTGGCCGGTGGGCGTCTCAATGACCTCGATGAAGGGCAACTTCACGTACTCAAATTCCTCGCCCTCGTAAACCTTGATTATTCCGAGGTCAACGGCCGTTGAACCCTTCCTAGCCTTCCTGTAAAGCCTGTCCGGGTTAATTAACCTCGATGCCCTCTCGACAAAGGCCTCGTCGGCTTTAACTTTCTTTCCAACTTCCAGCTTGCCCCACACGGCGACTGGGCTTGAGAGGACTTTCTTTATCTTTCCGAGCGGTGTCTCGGCTTCAACCTCAACGCTTCCGTCTATAACCCAGCCGACCATCTTTCCTCCGAACTTTACTGGATAGGCCTTCCCGCTTCCCCTCAATATTACATCGCCGAAGTCGGCACCGCTGAACTCGTAGGCCTTCTTCTCGACCTTCCACTCAAACCTGTCACTCTCTGCCCTTCCCAGGAGTAGACCGGCTATTGCCAGCACAACCGAGTAGGCGAAAGCCCTGCCTGCGAGGCTGTGAAGGTCCTCTGGCATTCCAAGCCACCCACCAACGTAGAGGAATACGCTCGTCCAGAAGAAGGCCTTTGAGAGGGCAAATATAACCCCGCTGAGTGTAATACCGAACCATTTGCCAACCCCCAGCAGTTCGAAGGAGAATATCAGCGCGATTATCGCGTAAACGAGGTATTCGTTGTAGCTCTCCAGTCCGAGGTGGCCTTTGAAGAGCCATACTATCAAAAGCACCGCGGTGAGCTTCTTCAGGTACTCGGCAACCTTAAACCTCGGGCTCTCATCCACAAAGGGATAACTCATTCTTCCACCTCCCCAAGGGCGGTTATAATCTCAAGCAGGCGCAAAAACAAACGCCCGTCGGGCGAGATTTCGTACTTGTCACCTTTCCTGACCATTCCGGTTCTCGTGAGGAGCTTGAGGTGATGGGAAACCGTTGGACTCTCGACGCCTAAAGCTTCCTTTATCTCCTTGAAGCCCATCGGCCTCCCGGAGAGCATTTTGAGAATTCTAATCCTGTCCGGGTTTGCCAAGGCCTTGAGCGTCTTCGCGGCTTTTTCTTCGTCCAGCTCAGGAAGTTCTCCGTCGCTGAGCTTCTTTCTCAACCGGGCCTTTATCGAGAGCATTACCTCATCAACGGGATCTATGTTCTCTTCAAGGAGTTCCAGCCTCTTCTTCAGCTCCTCGAGCTGGAACTTCAGGTCTTCCATTCTATCACCTGGTACAGATTTCTGTAGTACACTTTTATGTACTCCTTAAAAGGTTACCGATCTTTCGACACACTTTTAAACGCTGAGACCATCGATTAAACCATGAACATCGCCGAGATGCTCGCGCTGATCGGACTCGGGTACCTCCTGAAACTCGTGGTTAGGAAGGAAAAGCCCTTTGACTGGCTTCGATTCATTACCAACGACGTTCTCCTGGCTTTCTTCGTCTTCGGGAACGTCGCGAGCAAGGATTTGGGTTATCTGCTCAGCATAAAGACAGTCTTCCTCTACGTCTTCCTGATAATTGGCATAAGCCTGTCCGCGTCCTATCTCTACGGTCGCATTAGGCTCAAAAACGACCCCTGGGCCGGTGCGCTGATGGTGCTCTCGGTTTACCCCAATACGGCAGCACTCGGCTTTCCAATAGCGAGCCTCTTCCTAAACGACATAACGCCGGCCATACTCTACTCGACGACCAACTCGATGATAGTTATTCCAATCGTGACGTTCATAGCTGCCCACTATTCAAGCGGTGGTGCGAGCGTTAAGGAGAGCTTCCTCAAGGCTCTAAAGTTCCCGCCGACGCTTGCAAACCTCCTCGCTCTTGGCCTCGTCGTCGCGGGAGTCAAACTGCCAGACTGGTTTATCGAGCCGGTTAAAACCATCGGCTGGCTCAGCATCCCGCTCCTCCTCATATACTTCGGCTCGAGGATAACGCTGAGGGCCTTCGAACCTAGAAAGCTCCTCGAGGTTGGAGCCTTCAGGATAGCGATTCCATTCCTTTTCGTTTCCCTAACACTCAGGAACGCGAGGCCCGAAATCTTCTACTCCGTTTTAATTGAGGCCAGCATGCCACCTGCCATAGCGGCCAACGCGATTTTAGCCCAGTACAGGCTCAAGGCCGATGAGGCGATAAGCGTTACCTTTGTGCTAACACTGCTTGTCATCGGTCTTTTCGTAATTTTGAAGGCCTTTTCGGGCTGAATAAATTCCTTAGGTTCCCCAAAGGAAAGGGTAATAAGGTTTTGCGCCCTATTTTACGGCTAACACTTCCGTGGGGTGTTTGCATGGGGCTGTTTGGAAAACTGAAGTCGGGACTTAGTTCTGCCTCCAAGCACCTCAAGAAGAGGCACTTTAAGATGACCATGGGGGAGCTTGCGGAGAACTGGGAAAAGCTGAGGGATGCGGGAAGCCTTTACTTCAGCCTCACAAGGGAAGGTCAGACCTACGAGATCGACAAAGTTCGCAAAGATGGAGAGGGGAAGTGGGAGAAGATTGAGATCTGGTACTACGCGGAGAGCGAGGATGAAGGAGTCTACGAGAGAGAGCGCGAAAGGTTTGACCCGACCGTTGAAGTGTGGGTTCACCTGAGCGAGGCACAGTACGAGAAGCTGGTCGAGAAGCACGGGGACTTTCTCAAAAAGTTTGAGTGGTGAGGGTGGTTGGTATGATGCCGAGACGGGGACTTGTAAAGCTCCTTGTGGTCTTTGTTGTTGCCTTTCTCGTGATTGCAAGCGGGTGCACGGGGGGAAACGGGGGAGGAACCACCCCTACAGAATCATCGGCAGGGGGATACACCTCTCAGACAGAAGGGCCATCCGCAAGCTCCCCCATGCCGCAGATAACGAACATTGAGGATATTTACGGGATAACACACATAAAATTCTCCTCCGACGGGACGAAGTGGATATCCCTCTGGGTTGACGGCTCCAGGTGGGACTCCCACGAGCCCGGGTCCCTTTTCGGAACCTATGACTCGGCGTGGTTCTATTCCGGAGGAAACCTCTACCTCTTTGAGTACGCCGGTGACATGCTCTACTCATACGCCAAGGATGGGGATAGAACACCCTACCCGTGGGTTGTCGTCAAGGTGCCATACACGGCGGCTGACTTTGACCGGGCAGGACCTGAGGCCTCGATAGTTCTCCTCGACAGGGGCGGGAACCTTCACCTAATCGTCTACGACACCGATGAGACCAAGTACTGGCCCAGCGAGGATGAGCGGAAGCTGGCTTACCTCCCCAAGGTGAAGGAGGAGTTTTCCTGGGCCGTAGGAGGGAGCAACCTTGCGGTTGGCTGGGACTACGACGGGAACTACATCTACTACGTCACCTGGGGAGGAAACAGGGTCTGGGTCGTGGGATTCACCAACGAGGGGCTGAGCGACCTCCTCGACGGCAATGGAAAGAAGCCCGGGCCGAAGGTTTTCACCTTTGATTCGCCGGTGAATGCGGTAATAGTTGGAGAAAACGGCCTCTACGTATGGGAGGGGAACAGGCTTCACGTCTTCAACACCCTCTCAGGCCCTGAAGCTCTGGAGGAGTCATCCGTGGTTGAAGTCCCCGAGAACGGCCACTATCATCTCGACTTCGGGGAGAGCAGTGACGTTCTCACCTTCTACGACGGAAATAACGTTCTGATACTTCACCTTACAGGAGATGGACTTGAGAGAAAGGAAACGGCAAGTTTACCCGGTTATGATTTCGTTGGATACGATTCTCAGAACTGGGTTATCTTCGCGTTCAAAGGCAGTCAGCTGGACTTCTACGACTACGACCCAGACATCTCAAAGGCCACATATAAAGGAAGCCTGAAACTCCCCGTTAAAGCTAAGAGCGGCCACGCCTTTATCTCAACGGAAGGAGATGCCTACGCCTACTTCTGGGGCATTGACGGGAGGTATTACGCCGTAAACGGTGAGTTGAACGAGGAAGAGCCCGCGGGAACCTCCGGCGAATCCGAAACGGAAACTCAGACATCAACCCAGACGTCAAGCCCTTCAACCGAAACCCAAACAACTACGAGCACAACGGCACCGGGGCAGTCCGGTTCTGCGGATGTCCTTCAGAACCCCTTCAATGTGGAGGGAATCAACTTTACAAGGGGGGATTATCACTACTTCGGAGTTAAGATTGTCCCAAGAGAGGGCCACTTGGAATACTTCCCCTACGGAGACGAGGTTTATCTATACCACCTCCTCGGCAAATACGTCTTCAGGATTTCACCCTGGCCCTATGACTATTGGAACGGCTATTCCTCAGAGCCAGAGCTGAAAGTCCCGACTCCCGACCTTCTACCCGTGGAGCCTAAGGCCTTCTACGGCGTTCCAAACGGGGACGATTACCTTCTCGCTGGTAAGGACGGAAAGCTTCACATTCTTGTAGGCTATGGGGACGAGACTGAGATCAACGGCGTAACCGTTGATACCTTCAAGACCCACATAACCTACGATTTCGACGCCGATGGCGTTGTCATCGACAAGAACCACTACGAGTACATAGCCTGGAAAGGAAACCTACTTAGGGTCTATGCCTACACAGATGACGAGCACTACCAGATGTGGGACAAGGGCAGGGAGATTCGCGTTAGTCCGGCTGTGTATGAACTGCCGGAGAGGATAGTTGAAGTCAACCCGTATCTCGATGACTACTTCCTCGTCGTCAGAACGGAGGGAGGGCTCTACCTAATCGCCAAGCCCAACGGCTATTACAAGGACGACCACAACATCTACCGCGTAGTTAACGGCTATGTAAAATTCGTTGGGGCTATACACTACTGGGGAATTGGGGCGTTAATCGTTTACAAGGACGGAACTGTCTACCATTTGGACGTCAACTACGACTCCGATGAGCACACTATAGAGGTCACGATTGGTGCTAAGGTTGAAATCCCCAACGCTGTTGGCCTCTACGGAGAGCACTCACAGGAGCCGTACTTCGTCGTCTCCACCTCTGATGGAAAGTTGCTGGTCTACGATTACGTCTGGGACAACACGAAAAGGGCTTACGTCTTCAAGCTTGCCAAGGGCTACGACCCTGGAGTTCCGCTGGTGAAGCTCTACACGGATTACAGGCCGGAGTGGAAGTGGATAAAGGTTCTGGGGCTCAGCGATGATGGAACGTTCTACAACCTTGAGATAAGCGAGCCGAAGGAGGGATGATGCTCCTTTTCTTTTTTCCGTTGATTATGCGCTCAAATCTTAGCGATGCTCCTGGAGGTAATGGGATTTGAAGTGGGGAAAACTCATCATCGTGGCGCTTTTGGTGCTTTTTGTTCTTGCGAGTGGTTGCACAAACCCAAGTGGGGAAACGCACTCAAGTTCTCCAGCGGAGAGTTCCCACACTCCAACACAAGGAGCTGAATCACGCCAGACGGGAGCAAGTGAAACCTCGACGACAACTGCCAGACATCCAGAGGGGATACAAACCCACAGGCTACTCAACCGCACGGTCGTGATAAACGCCACCATGGTTCCCGACGCTACTTGGGAATGCTCGGAGAAGGCGCCTTCCGTTATAGAGGGCTACTACAATGTCGTCAGGAGAGAGGAGAACGTCTCGGGCTTCTTTGACCTTTCGGTGGTTGATGAAAGTTCTTTGACTGAACTCCATCAGGCACTCTACGGGGCGGTTGACTTCAAGGACCTGAAGATAGAAAACCTGGAGTGCTTTCCAGTAAGTACGAAGCTCGTGGCATGCAGATACCATTACTCGGCGGTTATCACGAAGGATGAGCAACAGAGGGACATCGAAAGGGACTACGTAACGTTTCTTTCGGGGGACAGATGCAAAATAATCTGGACGGAGGCGGAAGGATGAAGCTCGCTCCACTTCTGCTCGCGGGGCTTTTGGTGCTCTCCATCTTCTCCGCTCCCCTGATAAACTCGGCTGGGACCAGTGTAGATTTGGAGAACCTCGACACTGACGGAGACGGACTGAGCGACGCCTTTGAGAGGTCTCAAGGTAGCTCACCTGCCAGTCCCGACAGCGATGGAGACGGGTTGAGTGACAGACTTGAGTTTCTCTATGGAAGCGACCCAAATCGGCAGGATAGTGATGCAGACCATCTAACCGACTGGGAAGAAATCTTCAAGTACGGGACGAATCCGAGGAGTTATGACACCGATGGGGACGGTTTTACCGACTACAACGAGCTCACCGGGAGGTACCTCGTTCAGGGAGTGGAAAAAGGGGTTCCAAGTGACCCTACAAATCCAGATACCGATGGAGATGGCCTTGACGACTACTACGAAGCGAGGGTTCTCACGTACCTCTTTGGCAATGAGGAGAAGCCGTTCTACACCAATCCGGACTGGGATGACGACGGAATTCCGGATGGAAAAGAGCTCTACCGCTATGATGGCAGATACCCGAAGGATGCCATAGTTTACAAGGCTGGCATGTCTCCTCCACCGAGCCCGCTCTTCAACACAGCCTATTACCTATGCTTCCTGAGTCCCGACTGCGACGGCGACGGTCTAAGCGACGGGGAGGAGCTGGTACTCGGAACACTCGTCTATGCGAGAGATACAGACGGTGACGGCCTCTGGGACGGCTGGGAGGTCAAGCTCGGCAGTAACCCCTTCAAGGGGGACACCGATGGCGATGGACTAAGCGACATTGAGGAGATTATGCCAGAGCTGGTAGAGATGAAACTTGGTGGTGGAGTTCCATCGTGGCTACCGGAGAACCTCAAAGAAACAAAAATCTGGGACGGGGTAAGTGAGACGGAAATGAACCTCTCAGAATACCTTGAGTACTATATCATCCAGGCCAGGTGGGGAAGGAGCCTCTTCTGTTCCCCTGACGAGAAGAGTTTGAGCGTTCGTTATAGCATTCCCGAGGACGTTTTCAGGGGAAAAACCTTTGAGCACGATGGTCGGGTGTGCTTCATTCTACCGGCCACGGACCCAGATAATCCAGACACCGATGGAGACGGTTTGAGCGATTATAAGGAGCTTCACTTTGAATACCTCTACGCTGTCTACAACCGCGAGAGCAACTCCACGTACCTCCTCGAAGGGAACCCGATAGTCCTCGATCCGACCAATCCTGACACGGACGGCGATGGAATCCCTGATGGGAGCGACCCGGTTCCCGCTCATTACGACTTTGATGACGATGGTCTGATAGAGGACAACGCCTGTGCCTTCACAACGGACTGCGACGAGGACGGCGTTACGGATTGGGTGGAAAACCGTTCGAAGACCGACCCGACAAACCCAGACACAGATGGCGACGGCCTTACCGACTGGGGGGAGCTCTTCTGGTACAGTACTAACCCCCTCGTGCAGGACACCGACGGGGACGGCTTCACGGATTTTGAGGAGGTCAAAGTGGGAATTGACCCAAGAAGTCCAAACTCGAAGCCTTCAGAACCGCCATCTGTGGAAAAGCCGGAATATAGGAAAGTGGACACCGCCCTCAGGGAAACACCAAGGCCGAAGGTTCGCAAACACATCGAGTTCCTTCTGGACGGGAAGAAGATTAAACCAGACGAGTTCATCACCGTGGTCGTTGATAGTGACTCGGTCAGCTTCGAGATAAAGGCCGACCCGATAACGGTAATTTTGCCGAACGGAAACGAAACGGATTACGAGCTTACGCGGGTGTCAGTACGGGGTGACGACAGGGACAAGCTGGAAAAGGTAAGCGAGACTGAATACAAGCTCAACCTGCCGAACGTCACGGAGATTGGCTTTGTCTTCATCTCCTTCACGGTGGAGCTCACCTTCCCCGACGGGAGCGAGGAGAGGTCCTACACCTATGAGTTCAACATTGAGGCGAAGTACAGGGCAAAGCCCGAGGTGATGCTCGTAAGCTCCGAGTGGCTCAACAGCACCGACGCTGGTCTTCTCTACTTCGAGTGCCACCACTGCAAGAACGTCACGATAAGTGCGCCGGGAGCTTTAATCAACGGAGAGGTCAAGAGAATCATAGACTTCGGCTCGACGAGGCCGGTTAAGTATTTCTACGCGAGGCTAGTCCCGAGACGCTACGAACTGCCTGGGGAAGAGAACGTCGGCGTTATCTACACCAGGTATGAGAACAGCGTTGAAGTCCTCAAGACTGGAAAGGACATAGGCATCTTAACCGCCAAGATGGTCGAGGCGAGGAGCGTTGGCGCGAAGATAACCTACGGTATGGTGGCTTTGGCGAAGGGAGTGAAGACAATAGTCGGGGGCGTTGAGGCCTTCATTCCAGAGGACGAGGAAATGCCTAAGACAAATGGGGTTGAAACTCCCGACTCGGTGCGCTTTGACCGTGAGGCCTTCAAGGAGGGCCTGCTGGACTGGGTGAAGGAGCAGTTAGTTGACAAAACCTTCGACTACGTCACCGAAAAAGCCGTCCAGTACGCCAACGAGGCCGAAATTGAAGCGAGAAGGGAGAAGACAACCTATCGCGTGACGGTAAAGGCCTGCAACGAATACCACTGCGAGGTCTATGGCTTCACGGTTTCCGGCTACGGCTACGACTTTGGGTGAGGTTTTTAACCTCCCCGCTTATTCCATTTTGGTGATA
>Ga0256831_1000215_pt1 | contig 31141 bp, 30 predicted proteins | sample 132544metaG_FD_189087 | JGI IMG/M metagenome (GOLD analysis project Ga0256831, IMG submission 189087) | Hydrothermal vent microbial communities from Lau Basin, Pacific Ocean - 132-544 | ecosystem: Environmental > Aquatic > Marine > Hydrothermal vents | place: Pacific Ocean: Lau Basin | collected... | reverse complement strand
GACCCTGGTTTCTGAACCTCGCTGGAAAGAAGCCCGTGCCATGCTGACAAAATATGTAGAAGAACCGTCACAGGATCTGCTGGATCCGACGGATTATTAGTAAATAATATTTTAACCTAAATAATCAAGGCTTAAGAGGATGGTATGGATTCTGCTGAATTTGAATTAAAACAGTGGCTGTTACAGGTGGATTTTTTACGCGGTGACGGCTTGTGGATCACCGAAGCTTTTTTAATCATCCTGATAGCGCTGTTATTTAACTTTTTTCAGAAAAGAATAATCAACAAGGTAAAAAAGAAGCTCGAAACCACTAAAAATCCCTGGGACGATGCCCTGCTGGATTCTCTGGCCAGGCCTATCTCAGCCTTTATCTGGCTCTGGGGTATTACGACCGCAGCCAATGTGATTGCTGATGCCAATAATGTCAGTGTGTTTAATGAACTGGTGGCTCCGGTACGTGAAGTCGGTATGATTTTAATTCTCACCTGGCTGGCTCTGCGTATTGTGGTCCGGGCAGAACGTAATATTATTAATATCGGGCGTAAAAAAGACTCCAGTTATGACATAACCACTATTCAGGCGGTTGCCAAGTTAATCCGTGCCTCGATTTTTATTACCGGTGCTCTGATTATGCTGCAGGAGCTGGGGGTCAGTATTTCCGGGGTGCTGGCCTTTGGCGGTATTGGTGGTATTGCCGTGGGCTTTGCCGCCAAGGATCTGCTGTCCAACTTTTTCGGCGGTCTGATTATCTACCTGGACCGACCTTTTGCGGTAGGTGACTGGATCCGTTCTCCGGATCGGAATATTGAAGGTACGGTGGAAAACATCGGCTGGCGGCTGACGACGATTCGTACTTTTGACAAGCGTCCACTGTATGTCCCCAATTCTACTTTTGCTAATATTGCCGTGGAAAATCCCTCCCGTATGACCCATAGACGGATTAAGGAAACTATTGGCGTGCGTTATGAAGATGCGGATAAGCTGGATGAAATTCTGGTGGATATCCGGGTGATGCTGGATTATCACGATGAAATTGACTCCACGCAGACCTTAATGGTTAACTTTAATGAGTTTGCTCCCTCATCACTGGATTTTTTCATCTATACTTTTACTAAAACTACCAACTGGATTAAATACCACAAGGTAAAACAGGATGTCCTGTTCCGTATTCTTCAGATTATTGAAAAACACGGTGCAGAAGTGGCCTTCCCGACATCCACGATTCACCTCAGTGGTGAATTAACTCAGCTGGAACCGCAGTATGCGGGTACAGCAGATACCGGTACAGAAAAAAGCTAACAGGGGATATACGTGGCTGATAAATTATTAATTGTAATGGTCAATACCGATCCAAATAACAGTGCCGAACTGGGCGCTCCCTTCTTTCAGGCAACCGTGGCCGCTGCAATGGAATACGAAGTAGAAGTTATTTTGACCGGGCGTTCCGGGGAGCTGGCGGTGCGCGGCGTAGCAGAAAAACTGTTTATCAAACCAGACAGTGAACAGACCGTTTACGATTATATACGGGAAGCCTATGAGGCCGGGGTAAAATTTAAGGTGTGTACGCCGACCCTGGATTTATGGGGGGATGACCTGATTCCTGAAATTACCGAAACGATTGGCGGAGCTTATGTGATATCGGAAGCAATGGATGATAATACCGTAACCTTTACATATTAATTAAAAAAGACAAACCATGACCCAAATCAATACGCTTCTGCAGGAATGCTGGCAGGTTAAAGAACAGGCTGACTGTTTGTACAGCAAAGAACAGGTACATGAGGCCGTTAAAAATCTGGCTGAAGAGATTACGGAGCAGCTGGCGGATGCCAACTTACTGGTGCTCGGTATTATGAACGGCGCCATTATTCCCATGGGACTGCTGCTGACTGAACTGGATTTCCCCCTGCAGGTTGATTATATCCACGCCACCCGCTATCGGAATAAAACCACTGGCGGTAAGTTAAAATGGCTTAACAAGCCCCGGATTGAGCTTAAAGACCGTAATATACTGCTGGTTGATGATATCCATGATGAGGGTATTACCCTGGATGAAATAAAAAAATACTGTCTGGATGAAGGAGCTGAACAGGTTCACAGTGCGGTTCTGGTGAATAAAAAACATAACAGAAAAAATGATACCCGGCCTGATTTTTCAGCGCTTGATGTACCGGACCGTTACGTGTTTGGTTTCGGCATGGACTACAAAGGCATGCTCAGAAATGCTCCGGGTATTTATGCGGTAAAAGGTTTATAAAGGGGCTTTAGTTCATGACGGAAAAGAAAAGTGATAAAAAATTTGCCATTATCGGCGGTACCGGTCTGACTAAACTGGAGAACCTGGAAATCGTCCGCCGGGAAATTGTTATGACTTCCTTTGGAGAACCATCTTCAGCACTGGCTTTTGGCTGTATTGACGGTGTTGTTGAACAGGAAGTGGTATTTATGGCGCGACATGGTCATGCTCATAATATTCCTCCTCATATGATTAATTACCGGGCCAATATCAAGGCGCTTAAATCAGTGGGTGTAACCAGTATTTTTGCCATTAATGCCGTGGGCGGTATACGTGATGACATGGTTCCCGGCACCCTGGCCGTGCCGGATCAAATTATTGATTATACTACCCGCCGGGTAAATACTTTCTTTGAAAGTAACCTCAGCCATGTCACCCATATTGATTTTTCCTGGCCCTATAACAAACAACTCAGTGAACAGGTCTTTAATGCAGCGCAGCAACAGGGTATTGATATTATTAAGGGCGGAACCTATGCTGCGACTGAAGGGCCGCGACTTGAAACAGCAGCAGAAATACAGCGCTTAAAACGAGACGGCTGTGATATGGTGGGTATGACCGGTATGCCGGAAGCCGCTCTGGCCAGGGAATTGGATATGGATTATGTGTCCATTTGTGTTAATGCCAACTGGGCGGCCGGGATCAGTAACGAATTAATTACTATGGAGGCCATTGACCGAAATCTGGTTAAAGGTATGGCTAAAGTGCGTCAGTTACTGGCACAGCTTATTGCACAATTTTAACACAGATCGGCTCTGCGGATTCAACACTTAAATATGCCAGCTCATAATAAAAAAAATCAGGCCTTCTGGGCCGTTATTCCGGCCGCCGGAGTCGGTAAGCGTATGGGTGCCAGTATTCCTAAACAGTATCTGCCTCTGGCAGGTAAAACCGTACTGGGACAGACCCTGGATGTGTTTGTTAAGCATCCGGATATTTCCGGAATTATTGTGGCGATTACGGACGGCGATCCTTACTGGCAGGATATTGCCGGTCATTATCAGGCAATTAATAAACCGCTGCTGGTGGCTTCTGGAGGTGAGGAGCGATGTCATTCCGTACTTAATGCTCTGACTGAGTTATCGACTCAGATAGAAGAACATCACTGGGTACTGGTTCATGATGCGGCCCGCCCCTGTCTTCCGGCTTCTGATATTGACCGGCTGATTAATAAGCTGGTGGACAGTGACTGTGGCGGTTTACTTGGACTGCCTATGGCTGATACGGTTAAACGCTGTACTCCTGACAGAGAAGTGCTGGAAACCGTTGATCGCAGTGAACTCTGGCGTGCCCTGACCCCGCAGATGTTTCCTCTGGGGCTGCTGAAAAATGCCCTGGAAGAAGCTATCAATAATAAGGCTCTGGTCACTGATGAAGCGTCTGCTGTAGAACAGCAGGGACTTAAGCCTAAAGTGGTGGAAGGTCAGCCCGGTAATATTAAAATTACCCATCCCGGTGATCTAGAGCTTGCAGAACAGTTTTTTAATGCCTCGTCGGGTAATAAAACCATTCAGGCTAAATAAATCAGGTAAATAAAATGTTAAGAATTGGTCATGGGTATGATGCCCACCGTTTCAGTGATACACCAGGGCAAAGTGATAACACCTATATCACTATCGGCGGGGCAAAAATCCCTTATACTCATGAATTACTGGCTCATTCTGACGGCGATGTGCTGGTGCATGCATTATGCGATGCCCTGCTGGGTGCCCTGGCATTAGGGGATATCGGCAAGCATTTTCCAGACAGTTCCGATGAGTTTAAAAATATTGACAGCCGTATCCTGCTGACCCGGGTCATGCAGGAAATCAGTCATTCAGGCTATCGGATTGCCAATGTGGATATGACTATTATTGCCCAGGCGCCTAAAATGGCGGCTCATATCAACACTATGCGCAATTATCTTGTAGCTGATCTGAAGGTTGATTTATCACAAATTAATATCAAGGCAACCACCACAGAAAAAATGGGTTTTACCGGTCGCAAGGAAGGTATAGCGGCTCATGCCGTAGTATTATTACAGAGTGTTAATACTCAGGCCGAAAATGATCAGGCCGATAATGTCTGAATCATTTCCCATACTGACACTGGAACAGATGGCCTATGCTTATGCTGAGCCGTCGGGGACAGCTGAATTTAAGAGCCGGCCGGAAGATTTTATGGTCCGTGAAACCCTGAGTTTTGAACCGGACGGGGAGGGCAACCATGCCTGTCTGTATATTGAAAAGACTAATACCAATACCGAATGGCTGGCCCGGCAGCTGGCCCGTTTTGCTGGTGTTGAAGCAAGAGAAGTCGGCTATGCCGGTCTGAAAGATCGGCAGGCTGTCACTTCACAATGGTTTACTGTTAAACTTGAAGGAGTAGAAAAACCGGATTGGGAGCAGCTGCAATTAGACGGTGTGCGCATTGTGCACAGGACCTGGCATCGAAAAAAATTAAAACACGGTGCAATTAAGCATAATCAGTTTATTATTACTCTGCGAAATATACAGGGCTTATCTGCGGCAGAATTTGAGCAGGGAATAGAAAAAATTGCTCAACAGGGTGTCCCCAACTATTTTGGACCACAACGTTTTGGTTATAATTATAACAATCTGCATCGTGCTGTACGCTGGTTTAAACGGGAAATTAAAATCAAAAAACGCAATGAGAAAAGTATGACATTATCGTCTGCCCGATCTATGGTGTTTAACCAGATGCTGTCTGAGCGTATCAGGCAACTGGGCTGGAATACTATAGCCAATGGTGAAGTCATGATGCTTGATGGAACTCGCTCGGTTTTTGCGGTTGAAAGTATCGATACAGAGCTTCAGGAGCGTTATAATCAGGTAGATATTCATCCGACTGCGCCGCTATGGGGCAGAGGAAAATTACAGAGCAGTGCTGATATACTGGTACTGGAACAGCAGACGGCTCAACAACTGGCACAATGGTGTCCGGCTCTGGAAAATCAGGGTTTGCAGCAGGAGCGCCGTTCGGTTAGATTAATGCCGAAAAATATCCAGGCCAGTTTTAATATAGCGGATCAACTGACAGCCGAACTGCGTTTTAATTTACCTTCCGGAAGCTATGCAACAGCGGTTTTGCGGGAGTTAATTAAGTTTTAAGCAGGTTTTTCAATTAGTGCCCCTTACCCTGGCCCTCTCCTGAGGGAGAGGGCCAGGGTGAGGGTTTTATATTAAGGTTTAGAAAAGTGTCACCGTTTTACAGATTTACTGTTTTTATCTTTCTTATAGTTATAGCCTCTGGACTGTTCGCCGGAAACAGCCAGGTTAACCTGGCTTCAGTCAGTGCTGCCGTTGTGGACTTAAAGACAGGTAAAACTTTATTAAATAAAAACAATGATATCGTTATGCCGCTGGCGTCTATTACCAAGCTTATGACGGCTATGGTGGTGCTGGATGCCAAACTGTCTTTAAAAGAAAAAATACGCTTCAGCAAAGAAGACAAACAGAATATCAATAATTATTATTCCCGCATTCGCATTGATTCTGAACTTAGTCGGGGTGATGTTATGAGAATTGCCCTGATGTCATCTGAAAACCTGGCAGCCGCCGCACTGGGCAGAAATTATCCCGGCGGTATGGAGGCTTTTGTTAAGGCCATGAATAAAAAGGCTCGTTCGCTGGGCATGAAGCAGAGCCATTTTGTAGACTCTTCCGGTTTATCTGAAAACAATGTAACCACTGCTGCAGATCTGGCAAAACTGGTGGCCGCCGCTTATAAATATAAAAAAATCCGGGAATATACCACCACCAGAACCTTTACTGCCCGTTTTAGACGTCCCCGTTATTTACTGGGCTATACCAATACCAATGTGCTGGTACGTGCAGGAAAAAAAGATGTACTGCTCAGTAAAACCGGTTACCTGGATGAATCCGGCCGCTGTCTGGTGATGGTGCGTCAGATTGGCAGAAAAAAAGTAGTAATGGTGCTGCTGGACTCATTTGGTAAGCGCAGTCCTATTGGTGATGCCAATCGCATTAAAAAATGGCTGGTGAGTGGGAAATCCGGAAACATTTCCCGGGCTGCACTTAATTATGAGCAGATGAAAATGGCCTATTATTCATCTTTAAAATAGTTATTTCTTAGGCCGAAACGGCTTAATCACATCCTCATTACATTCAAGATAAGATCCTTCAATTAAGTCAATGCAGTAGGGGACAGCAGGAAAAACAGCATCCAGACATTCCCGGATGGATTTAGGTTTGCCGGGCAGGTTTATAATCAATGACTTGCCTCGGATACCGGCTGTCTGGCGGGAAAGAATGGCCGTGGGTACATATTGCAGACTGACCTGGCGCATCAGTTCGCCAAAGCCGGGCATCATTTTTTCACAGACATTTTCGGTGGCTTCCGGAGTCACATCCCGTTTAGCCGGGCCGGTACCGCCGGTGGTCACAATTAAACAGCACTGTTCATGATCCGCCAGCTCTATCATGGCATGTTCTATATCATCCTGAATATCAGGAATAATGCGGTAAACGGGCTCCCATTCAGAGCTCAGATATTCTTTCATGGTATCAATAATGGCCTGACCGGACAGGTCTTTATAGACACCCGCACTGGCACGATCAGAGGCGGTAATAATTCCAATTTTTGCTTTCATTGCGACTTTCTCATTTGGTAATCGGTTCATAAGGCGTTATTATAGCAAGCTAATTTCACATTAAGAAAAATTAAACCTAAATTAATCAGAATGATAAATACAAATGAGCATTTTAATGCTTTAGAGCTTACACTCCCTGTGTCCACCTTTAAAAAAGAGGGACTTAAGAGCAGAGCATTTTTCGGATGGATGCTAATTATGTGCCTGTGGTTTAATCCAGCTGCAGCTACAGTGTTTGAATTGCCGGAAGATCCGAATGAAGGGGTCATCGGTGATCCAAGCAGACCCTTTTATACCCATGCAAAAGAAGAAGATACCCTGCTGGATGTGGCGCGTCGCTATGATATTGGCCAGAATGAAATTTTATTATTGAATCCTGGTGTGGATCGCTGGCTGCCCGGTACTAAAGTGGATATTTTTATTCCGACCAGTCGGGTATTGCCGGATACTCCCAGGGAAGGGATAACACTGAATCTGCCGGAATACCGTGTGTATTATTTTCGTCCTGATAAGCAGACGGTGGAAACTTATCCCGTCAGTATTGGCCGCCAGGACTGGAATACACCCATTGGCAAAACAAAAATTGTGCAGAAAAAAGCGAACCCGACCTGGACACCGCCGGAATCCATTAAAAAAGAACACCTGGAAAAGGGCGATCCCCTACCTGATGTAGTTCCGGCCGGGCCGGATAATCCCCTGGGCCTGTTTGCCCTGAGACTGGGTATTCCCGGTTATTTAATTCATGGCACCAATAAACCCTATGGTGTGGGTATGCGTGTCAGCCATGGCTGTGTGCGTATGTATCCTGAAGATATTGAAAAACTGTTTCCTGAAGTCAGAGTGGATACGCCGGTGTATATTGTCAATCAGCCGGTAAAAGTCGGCTGGTGGAAAAAGAAAATTTATATTGAAGTGCATCCCCAACTGGAAGGGGAAGAATTGCCTTATGAAGAACTGTATGAAAATGCCATGAAGTCGATCCGTAAGGTTTTTTTTAGCTACCACTACCAGCCGGAACTGGTGGTGGAGGCCCAGGCTTTAAAACAGGCACTGGAAGAGAAGAACGGTCTGCCTGTCGCTATTACACGAATAGTTGAACAGACCGAACCCATTGAAGAGCTATTTTAATGCGAATTGATGTAGTATTATTTATTGATGAGTACAAAGCATGGCCTGGTTATCATGACCACTTTTGGCCATTTTCTCCAGAGAGGCCATAACATCTATACTGGCATCTTCCATTGCTTTTAATGACTGAAGTGCGGTTTCATATTCTTTATTATAAAAGGTATTAAGTGCCTCAATACCGGCAGTGTGTACTTTAATATGAGGCGGTTCAATTTCGGTATAGCCGGGTAACTGGGAGAAACAATGTTTGCCGTCACCTTCATAATACCATTTGCCCAGGCGGCACAGGGTGTGGTTACTCATGTCAGCCGCCGTTTTACTGCTTAAGCCCATAAATACTTTGTAAATTTCAAATTTAAACACCAGATGATCCACTTTGGCCAGCTCAACAAAGCTTCTCAGGGCTGAGGATGAAATGGTTAGCTCCATCTGCTGAGATAAGTCCAGAAGTGATTTCATTTCAGTAACGGCTTTTTTACCGCTGGAGCCGTATTCATTGGCTTCTTCAGCGACCTTTTCCATGGATTGCTGCGTTTTTTCAGTATCGGCCTGGATTTTATCCACCAGTGCGGATATTTCCTTGGTGGCTATATTGGCTCTTTCGGCCAGGCCCCGAACCTCATCGGCAACCACAGCAAAACCGCGTCCCTGTTCGCCGGCACGGGCAGCTTCAATGGCGGCATTTAATGCCAGCAGGTTAGTCTGTTCTGAAATATCGCTGATGACTTTTACAAAACTGCCGATTTCATCGGCGTGTTTATTCAGCCCTTTTACCGCTTCGGAATTCTTAGCGCTATCTTCAGACATTTTATGCAGGCTGCTGGCAATAATGGTGATGTTATTCTGGCTTTTGGTAGAAACCTCAGCAGTCTTAATAGCCGTTTCTTTCTCTTCTTTTAGCTCAACAGCCATGGTTTGCAGCGATGATTGAAAATCACCAAGCGATTTTCCGAAAACCTGAAAAGTATCAAAAATACCATTACTGATAGTGAGATCGTTTTTAGAGTCCTGCAGTTCCTGTTCCAGTTGTGCAATACGCTGCTCGGCAGCACTTAGAGCATTCCTGTTATTATTATTCTCCTGTTTTAATATCTGTAACTCTTCCTGAGTTTGTTGTAGTTGTTTTTTATATTTGGAAGATATAAACATATGTTCAATTCTCTGGTTTGGTTTGCTTATTTAAGTATTCAATTGATATATCGGTTATGGGCTAAAATTCTTTAATAATATTTGCCTGAAACAGTCAATATATTCTGTATATTAAGTACAGCTTAAACCGGGGTGGATTAGAAAAATGCAAGGCTGGATAAGACAATTACTGGATATTTAATACTTTTTTCCCTCTCCTGATGAGAGGGAAAAAAGAGTAGCGCAGAAAACTTACTTCATCATGGATTTTTTAAACATACGATCCAGTTTGCTATTGGTGTCATTAGCCGTCTGTTCGGCACGATTTGCGGTTGCTTCTGCAGCTTTTGAGCGTTCATTAGCCTCAGCAGCCTGTGCTGAAACTTCTTTCATCTGGGCCTTAAGCTGATCCACATCAGACTGTAATTGTGAATTGGCACAACCTGTGGCCAGAACGGCAATAAATACAACAGCCATTATTCTAGAGATACTTTTCATTGGGCGACTCCTTTTTTTATAAGCTATGCTTTCAGTCAATCATTATTTGTAAGAGTATCTGATTGTAAACTTTATTGAGACAATTGGCTATTATAGCCACCGGAATTAAGTCTAAAAAATAACATATGGCCGTTTTTTTTACTTTACAACGACTGTAGTACCGATTTTAACCCATTGTTTTAACTGTTCAATCTGATCATTGTCAAGCGCAATACAGCCATGAGTCCAGTTCATGGATTTATGAATTTTTTTATCCGCACTGCCCAGTCCATGAATACCTATCATGCCTCCCAGGGGGGTATTCTGGGGAGGAACCTGGTTATTTTTATGTGCTTTAACTATGCTGCGATAAGTGCGGGTATTTACCAGTCCTGACTGCAGGGCTTTATAGGCATTGTCAGTAGAGGGATAGTCAAAACCGAAAAACAGCTTATATCGGCTTTTTTGATTAACCCAGCTGATCTTATAGGTACCCAGAGGGGTCGTATCATCTCCGCGGCGTTTTTTAAAACCGGAACCATTACGCCCAATGGCAATGTTCTTAAACTGCACCAGGGTAATATTTCCCAGCTTAACGTCCAGTGTCAGGTTTCTGGTATCCACCAGCAGCCAGATATCACTCTTTTCCTGAGCTGAATTTACCTGAGCAGGAAATAATATGGTCAGGAAAAGCAGTAAAATAACAAAAAGATGATTCAATTTAAGCATAACTTATTGCGTGTTTCTAATTGTCCTTAAACTGCAGATAGCGGTTTAAATATAGCAGTAAAAACAGGACTGGAACCCCCATTAAACTGGCCACCAGGAAGAAGTTGGAATAGCCGATATTTTCCACAATACTGCCGGAATAGCCGCCGATGAGTTTGGGCATTAAGGTCATTAATGAGCTGAAAACGGCATATTGCACAGCGGTAAAGGAAATATTGGTCAGGTTGGATAAAAAAGCGACAAAAGCGGCGCTGGCCAGACCGGCGGAAAGGTTGTCGGCAGAAATAACCAGATAAAGCAGCACAATATCATTGCCTGCCGAGGCCAGCAGCATAAACAGCAAATTAGTGGCAATGGTCAGAAAAGCGCCCAGAAACAGAACCTTCATGACCCCGTAGCGAACCGCCAGAATACCGCCTAAAAAACCACCAAAAATAGTCATAAACAGACCAAAGGTTTTTACTACCGTGGCAATCTGGGTTTTGGTAAAGCCAATTTCCTGGAAAAAGACATTGGCAATGACGCCCAGTACAATATCTGATACCCGATAAAAACCGATAAAAATCAGCAGCACAATGGCAATAACTTTACCGTAGCGGATAAAAAAATCTTTGACCGGATCAATATAGGATTCAAAAATCAGCTCTTTTTCCACAAACTTAAATAAGGAGAGTATATAAATAGCACCGCTGACTACCACAAAAGATAATAGTAAACGCAGGGTTTCCAGTATAAAGCTGCTGACGGGCAGACCCAGGTAAGCCGCCAGGGCAAGTTTCGCTGAGTGAACGGGGTTGCTTAACAGCACCATGGTGCCAACAAAGATAATAACGCACAGGACAAACAGGGCCAGAAACTTCAGGTATTGTTGAGTAGTATGACGACTGATGTCCAGCTTACTGCGTTCCGGTTCCGGGATCACCAGGGTGGTCACCATGCCTACCAGCATCAGGCAGGCCATGGACAGATAGGTCCAGTGCCAGGCTTCAAAGCTGTAACTGCCCTTAACAGAACCCAGAATACTGGCCAGAACCAGGGCGCCGGCACCGGAAGCCAGCATACCTAAACGATAACCGGCAATATAGGTTGAAGACATCAGAGCCTGCATTGAGGGTTTTGCAGATTCAATACGATAGGCATCAATAACAATATCCTGGGTGGCCGAGGAGAACCCCAGTAAAATAGCCGCAAAGGCCATGATCAGAAGTTCATGTTCTCCCTGAGAGGGGTCAATAAATGCCATTAAAGCAATGGCACTGAATACCAGACATTGAGAGACCAGAAGCCAGGCACGACGCCGGCCTAAAGTTCGGGTTAAAAACGGCAGCGGCAGCCGGTCAATGAGTGGCGCCCATAAAAATTTGAAAGAATAACCCAGTGCTGCCCAGCTGAAATAAGTGACTGTAGAACGCTGGATACCGGCTTCTACCAGCCAGAGTGACAGGGAGGAAAAAATCAGCAGTAGCGGGATACCGGCAGAAAAACCCAGAAACAGCATGGTTATGATCTGGGGACGCAAAAAAGCTCTCAGGCTGTCCTGCCAGCTGGCAGTAATAGTTTTGGGCATTTAAATAAACAGTCCTTTTTTAAAATCGGGCTGAAAGTTGGTCTGAAATTCGAACTGAAAATTGATGAAGTTCAGGGCATTTAATAAGCAGGTAAGAGTAACATATTTCATAGGGTGATAATAAAATAACCTATGATTCAACCTGTGCTTTAACTTAAACTTATGCTTCAATTATCACTTCATCCACACCATGAAATTGCTGGATTTTTTGTATCACATTATTCAGCAAAGGCTGTAATTGCCTGGAAAACAGAATTTCCCGGTTTATACCTTCCATCCAGCCATACAGGGAATGGCAGAGCTGTTGTTCCGTATGAATATTGAACTGCACATCATGAAGAATTTTGGCGTATTCACTATGGGTTGGGGATACTTCCAGTTTATTGAATACCTCTGCCAAAGCTTCCATTATGGGGAGCATTGCTTCCTGCAGGTCAAAGTCGGAAGGCGCATAGCTTTTCTGGGTAGAAGAAACCGCATTAACCCAGATCCTGAAGGTGCATTTCTGCAGGCTGTGGTATAGCGGTTCGTCACTGATCAATAGCATCAGCAGATTTTTCGGGCTGGCTCGTAATGAGTTATTAGCATAACTCCATTCACAGGATTTAATAAACTGATAAATCCGGATGTGTTCCTTAAAATCTGCTGCCTGCAGCTGATCCAGAATTAATACCGTATCTTCGCCTTCACTAAAGGCACAGGCTTCACTCATAATATGGTCAAAATCCGATACCGGCGGTTCGGAAATCCCATGCTCATCTTCACTGGGAGGGATAATGACCTTGCCTTCGGCTTCAGCTTTCTGGGTAAAATCGTAGTAAAACAGGTTGGGATATTCCAGGGCACGAGCCAGGGCATTGGCAAAGGCGGTTTTACGCCGACCCTTATGGCCTTCAACATTAATGGCTTTTATGCCCGTATAATGACTGTCCATCAGACAACGCAGCTGGTATTCATAGTCTTCATTAGACTCAAATCCGTAGTCACTCATTTTTTGCTGTAAAGTGGAACTCATAAATTGCCTGTCAGATTTTCATTATCTAAATTTTAGTTAAATTATAACCATAAAACTGGAAACCGGCAGTAAAATCTTTTTTAAATAATTAACCCCTTTTAAAAAACACTGCGTCTATACTAACAAATTGTTTTAAAAAAGGAGTTAACCATGCATTACCGCCGCCTCTACGGAGCCATAGCATTAAGCCTGTGTGCTTTATCCGTAAACAGTTATGCCCGTATTAAACTTATCAGCCTGCCGGTTCGCGAGCATATTGAAATTCAGCTGGAAAATAAACACACTACCATTATTGAAGAAGAGCGTATTGTACCTTTAAAAAAAGGCCGTAATAGTATTGATTTTTCCTGGCAGAACACGGCTATTAAACCTGAAACCATTGTTTTCAGAGTGCTGCCGGATACGGCCTCTGCACAGTCCTTAAAGGTTAATGTACTGTCCGTCAGTTACCCGCCTAATGAATCGGCTTTGACCTGGCAGGTGTCTGCCAGCCAGAGCGGTAGTGCCAGGGTGCGTATTTCCTATGCTATTCATCGTCTTGAAAAGCAGTACCACTACCTGGCCAGGGTCAATGCCGATGAAACCGCTATGGAGCTGTTTCAGTATATCCGCGTTAATAATCAGTCTGGAGAACAGTTTCTCAATGCCGGACTCAATACCGGTAACGGCCGTCCGGTGCAGCTGTCAATCGGTCTGAATGAAACCCAGGAGTATCTTAATCAGCAATTTTCCAGCGTGCCGCTGGAAAAGACCCTGACGGTCAATGCGGCGGCCATGGGTTACCGGGATCGAAGTCAGGATAAATTAAATGTACTGATGCATTACCAGCTGCATAATGATGCATCACACAAATTGGGAAAAAGCCCTCTGGCCGCAGGTAAATATCGTATTTATCAACAGGACAAACAAGGTGGCTCGGTATTTATCGGTGAGGATCAGGGACAATATACGGCAGTGGATGACAGCCAGAAACTGTTTATCGGTAAAGCCCGTGATGTGGTGGTTCGGCGTATTATTGAACGTAAAAAGCGTAAAGAAATTAACGGTAATCTGTATAACATGGATGTGCTGGTGAAATATGAAATAGAGAATTTTAAAAATACCCCGGTCACTCTCACCATAGAGGAGTCATTGGCTTATCTAAAACAGGAATCCGGTCTGTATGACAGCCAGTCATTTATAGAATGGCAGATTGGCAAGGACACCAGTTTTAAAACCAGACCGCTTAAGGAGGAGACTTCAGCCGATAAACTGGTTTATCAAATCACCTTGCCGGCAAAAAGAAAAACAGGCCAGCCCGTTAAAGTGCAGCCGCGCTTAAATATTCTGTTCAACAATCTTTTTTCCAGTTCCATAAGCCGGGTCAGATAAGATCCACTCAAATAAGGTAAAAACAAGGTAAAAGAGCCATGAAAAATTTAATATTTCTGCTAATCATACTGGCATTATTATCTCCAGTGCTGACCAGCGCCAAAAATATCGACCTGTCTACCTTGCCGGATCGCGATGCGGTACAGTTAACCATTTATAATGCTGAAGATCTGACCCTGGTACGGGAAACCCGGCAGATCAGCATTAAAAAAGGCCGTAATCTGCTGCAGTTCAGCTGGGCGAATACCCGGATTGATCCCACCTCGGTGCAGCTGCGTTTTGTCTCCCATCCCGGGCAGATGGTATTAGGTAATACCCGCTATCCCCATGACAAACCCCAGATGCTGTACTGGCATATACAAAGTCAGACAGAAGCACTGGCCACGGTGGAAATCTCCTATTTTACCTCCGGTATCAGCTGGCAGGCTGATTACACTGCGATACTTAATCAGTCCGGTAATGCTATGAAACTGGAAAGTTTTGTCACAGTAACCAATCATTCAGGAGAAGATTATAGCCAGGCTGAAATTCGTCTGGTACTGGGGGAAATCAATCTGGTGGAATCGGTTAATGCTCTGGTCAGGGAAGCCGATGTACGTAAGGAAGAACTGAGTCAACGCCGCCAAGTTAAGAAAATGCAGCTTGCCCGGCAGATGTTAAGTAAAAATTCAGGCCAGTACTATCAGCCGGCACCGGTTCTGGCAGATGCTATGGATTCTGAAAAAGCCATCAGCAAGGAAAGCATCAGTGAATATTATATTTTCAGCATTGAAGGCCGGGAGACGGTTAAAAATGGCTGGTCAAAACGCTTACGCAGCAGTCAGGCCGATGCGGTGGCTGTGGATACTGTCTATCGCTATCGACCCAGGGAATACGGTGAACAACTGGTCAGGGTACTGCAGTTACATAACAATAAGGACTCGAAACTGGGTGAGGCCCCTCTGCCGCAGGGTACTATTCAGATTTATCAGGATAATAAAGAGGGCAGCCTGAGCTATATTGCCGGCCTGCAATTTAATTATGTAGCCATTGGAGAAAAAGCAGAACTTAATACCGGGGTAAATCCGCAATTGTATTTTCAGTTGGTGAATTTAAAAAACTGGCGTGATAATATCTGGATGTATTACCGCAAGGGTAAAGTCTTTCGCCGTATAGGTGACGGACACCTGATAGTCGATCACACTGCTACAGTGGCAGGCTGGGATGAACACCGTATCTATGTTCAAAAGCTTAAGAATTTTACCGGTAAGCCTGTTAAAGTGGAAATCCGCCGCCGGGTCACAGGGGATGCCGTAATTAAAAGCAGCCTGGATATCAAAAAACATGATTTCCAGACCTTTGAATTACAGACAGCAGTGGCGCCCGGTGAACAGCAGGCTCTATTATATGAAGTGCTGATTAAAAAAGGCCGAAATGCTCATCAGAATCAGATTGTACTGCAGAAAAAACCGATAGCATATCCAGTCTGGTAATTTAATTAAAAAAGGAATCACAGTGAATAAAACACAACGTCTCGTAACTATTACAAAGGTTGTAACACCTGTATTGGCTTTTTCTGCTCTGCTTTCAGTATCGGCTTGGGCCGGCTGGCAGGACTGGGCCAAAGAAGCGGACTCATTTCTTAAATCCACCACGGGGAAAGATACTGCTTCAACCGTCAGCTCCACTCTGTCTAATGACGAAATTGCCCAGGGATTAAAAGAGGCGCTGGATGTCGGAGTTAAAAAGGCTATTGATATGCTGGGTCGGGAAAACGGCTTTTTAAATGATCAAAGTGTACGTATCCCCATGCCTGAACAGCTGCAGCAGGTTGAAAAAGCCTTGCGTATGGCCGGACAGGATCAGATGGCGGATGAGTTTGTAACCAGTATGAACCGTGCGGCAGAACAGGCCGTACCCCAGGTCACTAATGTTTTTGTGGATGCTATATCAAAAATGTCTCTGAGCGATGCCCAGGCGATTCTTTCCGGAGGAGATACCGCGGCAACCGACTATTTCAGGCAGCATACCTCTGAGCAGTTGAGCCAGTTAATTAAACCTTATGTAAATGAATCCATGGCCTCTAATGAAGTCACCCAGTATTATCAGTCCATGCTGTCCATGGCGAAACAATATGACAGCTTTGGTCTTTTAAATCAGTATCTTGGTAAAGCAGCCAACCTGGAAGACTATGTGACGGATAAAACCATGGATGGTTTGTTTAGCAAAATTGCCGAACAGGAGACTCTGATCCGGCAGAATCCCGCCGCCCGTACCACCGATATTCTTAAGTCGGTTTTTGGTTCCCTGTCGAAATAAGCTGCTGCCGGCATGGTCCGACTGATTGATACCCATTGTCACCTGGATTTTTCAGTATTTGACAAGGATCGTTCTGCCATTCTGCAAAACTGCAAAAACCTGTCTGTGCAGAAGATTATCGTCCCCGGTGTTCAGGCCAAAGGCTGGTCAAATCTGCTGGAGCTCTGTAAGCAGGAGCTTATGCTTTATCCGGCACTGGGACTGCATCCCTGTTTTATGCAGCAGCATCAGCCGGATGAGCTGCACAGGCTGGAAGATTACTGTCAGTCCGGTGAGCTGTATGCCATCGGTGAAATTGGACTGGACTTTCGTTTCGGTCAGGCCTGTCAGCAGGAGGATCTTAAAAAAGACCAGACGGGCAGGGAACAGCAGCTTTTTTATTTTTCTGCTCAGCTGCAGCTGGCTGAACAATATGTTTTACCGGTTTTAATCCATGCGGTGAAATCTCATCAGGATGTGCTGGCCCGGTTAAAACAGCACTCATCTATAAGCGGTATTATTCATGCTTACAGCGGCAGTTATGAGCAGGCGGTGGAATATCTGAAACTGGGTTTTAAACTGGGTTTCGGCGGTGCCTATACCTATCCACGGGCTAAAAAACTGCGTGCTCTGGTCAGCCGGTTGCCTCTGGAAGCCTGGGTACTGGAAACTGATGCACCAGATATGAGTCCTGAGTCTCAATATGGACAACGCAACAGCCCGGAGTACCTTCCGGAAATTGCCCGGGTCTTTGTCAGCCTGTATGATAAACCACTGGCGGCTGAACAAATTCTGGAACAGCTTTATCAAAATACTTTGAGTATTTTACCAAAGCTTAAAAACGGGCTTAAAACTGGACTTAAACTATGAAAATAATCAGCCAGTTTATTTTCTGCATTGTATGCTTATTGGCTTATTCTATAAGTCATGCTAAACCCTCCATAGTGGTTAAAAATCCGCTTAAACAGCAACGCTTTATTATTGAAAACCAGGAAATTACCGAATCCAGTGGTCTGGCCTGCTCAACCCGGAACAAAAAAATTCTCTGGACACATAATGACAGTGGCCATATGCCCATCATTTATGCCCTTAATAATCATGGCAGGGATTTGGGCAGCTATTTTATTGATGGTGTGGAAAGTATCGACTGGGAAGATATGGATGCCTTTGAATATCAGGGCAGGCATTATTTGCTGATTGCCGATACCGGGGATAATTTCAGGGTATTATGGGAACACCGGATTTTTATTATTGAGGAGCCGCCAGTCGGTCAGCAGCCGCATCCGACCCTGACACCGGCATGGACCATTGGGTATCAGTTTGAAAACGGCCGCTCCTATGATGTGGAAGCCGCGGCTGTGGATGAGCAGCGTAATAAAGTCATTCTGCTGACTAAAAGGCATAAACCCACCCTGATGTTTGAACTGCCCTTAAAACCTGAAAAACCAGAACAGGTGGTGCAGGCAGTAAAAGTGGCGGAGCTGCCGTATATAAAGAATCCTTCAGCCGTGGATATCAGTCCGGATGGACGGACTATGTCCATTAATACCTATCGGCGGATCCATCGCTTTCACAGAAAAACACCTCAGGAGCCGTGGTATTACCAGTATTCATTAAAGTATAAACCGATGTTTCAGCCTGAAGCCATGTGCCTGTCCAGAGACAGTAAAAACTACTATGTTACCTCGGAAAGACGATTTGATCTGCTGAAAATTAAGATCAAATGAATTTGATAAAAAATTTATATTTTTCTCTTTATTTATCTCGGTTTTTATAAATTTCTGCTATTATTGTTTTAATTTGTGTCCATCCGGAAATTGCCTTCCTGGCAATTTACCGGAACGCAAAAGAAAAAGTGTGATTTTTCTTTTGCTCCATTTTCAACGACTTAACGTCGTTAAAAATGAGCGGCACATCCATGTACCGCCAGTGTGCATCAATAAATGGATGCACACTAATTAAATCCAGTGAAGCGAGTCTAAATAACCATGACCATTAATTATGACGAAAAGCGTTCTTTTTATCGTATGTCTGTAGACTGCCATGTTGAATTTTCCAGACCGGGAAGTTCAGAAACATTTAAGGGGGATGGTAAGAACCTGAGTGCTAATGGTGTAATGTTTATTACCGATGAAAAGCTGAACGAAGGTGATGAGCTGGATGTGATTGTTCATCCGGTAATACAGACAGTGACGCCATTATCGGCGAAAGCTAAGGTCGTAAGAGTGGTTTATGACGAAGACAATGGTAAATACATTGTTGGGCTGTCTATGCAGGAAGTGGTTTAAGTAGATTTTCTTCCTGGTTTAAATATGCTGTTTACACAAAATAGTCCACACCGCCGGGACTATAGGCCTGTTGTAAAGAAGCTGAAGGAGAGTTACTGATATAACTCTGAATAACCAGGGAACTGCCGGACAGCCCGTTGTAGCTTCTGCGGTTGGCATAGGGAAAAGCCGTGCTGTTATCCGCATAATTAGTTTGCGATCCCGTATCACGATTAATCAGAGAATAATCTGCTGGCTGGTTCAGGGCAACAGGGGTTGCCGACTCTGTCAATGTACTTTGTTTGACAGTCTGATTACTTTTCTGCTGATCATTTTTCGTTACAGAAAAACGACTTTTTTCTGCACGGTCATCTGCAGGTCGCGCAGTTCCTTTTTTAGTATCCCTGTCATCCAGAACCTGTCCTTCAATAATAACCGGACGGGCAGGTGCATTTACTGCGGTCTGTTGAGAAGACGGGCCACCATACTGCGCAAGGCTTTGATACAGATTGACACTGGATATTTGCATAAGTTAATTATAGCCAGTATTTTAAGCTTTGACCAGAAAGTAACTCCAACCTTTTTCTTTAGTACAGTTCCTTCTCCCTGGTGATAAGGTCAAGATGAGGGGATGGGTGCAAATCAATAACAGGTAAACCTAATATGGCTGAATTCTCCATCTCACAATTAGCGGCATTATGTCTGCAACACAATCTTCAAATCACCACTGCAGAATCCTGTACCGGCGGCCTGGTGGCGAAGCTGATCACCGATCAGGCAGGCAGTTCACAATGGTTTGAACGAGGTTTTGTCACTTATAGCAATTCAGCCAAAGAACAGATGCTGGGTGTGGTACATAGTCTGCTGGAGCAATGGGGCGCAGTCAGTGAACCGGTAGCTAAAGCCATGGCAGAAGGGGCCTTAACCCATTCTGATGCTGATTTTGCTCTGTCCATTACAGGTATTGCCGGCCCTGACGGCGGTTCTGCAGAAAAGCCCGTAGGCACAGTCTGTTTCGGTTGGGCCTGGTATGCAGGATCTGACCGGCATATTAAGGGCAGCATCACTACCCGACATTTTAAGGGTGACAGGGAAGCTGTCAGAAACCAGTCGGCATACTATGCCCTGGAGCAGTTGTTTAAACTAATACAATCCTGAAATCAGCAATATACTGGATTCTTCCGGAGCTTTTAAATAATACTTCTTGACCAGCTAGAAATTCCTGCATATAATTACTGTACAGATATCATAAATACTCTAAGATAGATAAAGATTTTTATAAAATACTCGTGCCCCAAAGCGGATTCTATGAAATAATGTGTTTCACTAGATTACAAAATAATTACCCTGGTAATCCCATAAATAGTAATCCCATAAAACAGTTAAAAACGGTAAATTAATACAATGGATGAAAACAAGAAAAAAGCACTAGATGCAGCAATTGCCCAGATCGATCGTCAGTTCGGTAAAGGTTCCGTCATGCGTATGGGAGATGCCGGAGTTGTTCATATGGATGCCATTTCCACCGGTTCTCTGGGTCTGGATGTTGCCCTGGGGATTGGTGGATTACCCAAAGGCCGGGTGGTCGAAATATACGGCCCTGAATCATCCGGTAAAACCACCTTAACCCTGCAGGTGATTGCTGAAGCCCAGAAACTGGGCGGCACAGCGGCCTTTGTAGATGCAGAACATGCTCTGGATCCGGTCTATGCTGAAAAGTTAGGGGTGAATGTAGACGACTTACTGGTTTCTCAACCCGATACTGGTGAACAGGCACTGGAAATTACTGATATGCTGGTCCGTTCCGGGGCAGTTGATGTGCTGGTGGTTGACTCTGTTGCGGCCTTAACACCCAAAGCTGAAATTGACGGTGATATGGGGGATTCACATATGGGGCTGCAGGCACGGCTGATGTCCCAGGCTCTGCGTAAATTAACCGGTGTCATCAAGCGCTCCAATACTCTGGTTATCTTTATTAACCAGATCCGTATGAAAATCGGGGTTATGTTCGGCAATCCAGAAACCACTACCGGCGGTAATGCACTTAAATTCTATGCTTCTGTCCGTCTGGATATCCGTCGTATTGGTGCCATTAAGAAGGGTGACGAAATTCTGGGTAATGAAACCCGGGTTAAAGTGGTTAAAAACAAGGTTGCTCCACCATTTAAACAGACTGAGTTTGATATCCTTTATGGTGAAGGTATTTCCTATGAAGGTGAACTGATCACCCTGGGTGTTAAAGAAGGTATTATTGATAAATCGGGTGCCTGGTATGCTTATAATGGCGACAAGATAGGGCAGGGTAAAGACAAGGTTAGGGCTTATCTGAAAGAGAATCCTGAAATAGCCTCAGAAATTGATGCCAAACTGCGCTCTATCCTGTTACCTGATATCGGTTCTGGCGAACAAAAGGAAGCTGAGCCGGAAGAAGCCTGATTGAAAATGCTTTAAAGATTAAAGTTTTTTAAGTTTATTTCCAAAAAAAGCCTCATTAATGAGGCTTTTTTTATAGTAAGAATAATAATCTTTCAGGTCATTTCCCCCGGATAATCCGCAATTCCCGGATTCTTGCTCACCCCCAGTAATTTAGGATGATTAATTTTATCCAGTTTCAGGACATTATCCCTGCCCTTTTTAGCCAGGATATAATCATGGACAATATCCCACATTAACCGGCCTTCCGGAGTCCGGTTTACCGAAGCCCAGCCGGCGACCTTATAAATGCCGTCTGCTTCAATGACATGACCATTATCCAGGCGGGCCTCGGTAATACGCTCATACAGCGGTTTGGACGGGTCAATGGTATAATCCATGCCGCCGACTCGTACCATGTCCCCGCCGGACTGTAAATAAGGGTCCGGGGTAAACAGATTATCCGCCACCCCTTCCAGAATATTCAGCAGGTCATGACCGGTCATTTCCGCCACATAAGTTTCCCCATAAGTAATGGCACACTGGGTCATGACATCTTCCATGGTTATCCACTCACCCTTTAAGGTTGTGGTGCCCCAGCGTACCCCGGCAGACATGGCCACATCGGCCTTATACTCATGACGCAGGGCATTACATAACACCTGGTCCCAGGTGCCCATAAAGTTACCGCGGCGGTACAGGGTACGGTCCGCAATGGCCAGTTTTTCACTCAGGATTTCCTCATAGGTTTTACCGAGGCGTTTTTTATTGTAGAAAAACGGCTTAGCCCGGCTTTCCACAATCTTTTCATCATATTTAGTCTGACGCATCTGGTTAATATAGGCCTCCATCTCCTTGTCGGCCGGTAACCAGTCAGAGATAATCGGCAGCATCTTGTAATCCATAGACACCAGCTTGCCGTCCTTAAAGTCAAAGTCCATAACACCCACGTACTTGCCGTTGGAACCGGCATTGGTCACCAGACAGGTACCGCCTTCTACGTTTTTCACTTTCAGGGGTTTGGGCATACCGTCATGGGTATGACCGCCGAAAACGGCATTCAGACCCGGAACATTCTGCGCCATCTTAATGTCCACATCCATCCCGTTGTGTGACAGCAGTACAATGGCATCGGGTTTTTCCTGTTCACGAATGTCCTTGACCAGTTCAATCATATCGTCTTCACGCAGACCAAAGGACCAGTCAGGGAAGAATTCCTGCGGGTTGGCATTACCGGTACGGGGGAAAGCCTGACCGACAATACAGATACGGGCGCCGTTGACGTTTTTAATCACATAGGGACGAAACGCCAGACCGGCATCTTCATCATATAAGCCCAGGCCGTCATAGCGTTCCACCAGAGCCGGGTACTCATCCCCCATTAAGGCATCTTCCTTAACCCGGACGTTCTGGCCGATAAAGTCACCTTTAAACAGGGCGACATTGTTCAGGACTTCATTTTCCTTATAGGTGAATTCCCAGTGACCCACCATGACATCCAGACCTAAAATATTAGAGGCTTCCACCATGTCCACACCGCGGGTCCACAGGGCCGTACCGGAACCCTGCCAGAGGTCGCCGCCGTCAATGGTCAGAGTGTTCTGTTTGCCGCCGGCCTGTTTACGCAGACGCTCCAGCAGGGTTTTAATATGGGCAAAGCCGCCGGTCTTGCCGTAAATAGGGGCGACATTGTCAAAGTTTAAATAAGTATAGGCATAGGCTTCAGGGGTATTGGGTTTCAGGCCCATCCACTTGAGCAGTTTTTTACCTACAATATGAGGAGGCCGGCCATAGGCTTCACCGACACCCAGGTTGACATTAGGCTCACGGAAGTACACGGGCTTAAGCTGGCCGTGGACATCGGTGATGTGCAGTATGCGGGCGGTGCCTTTTAGGGGCAGGTTGTAAAAATCCTCGGGTCTGGCCTGTTTTTTTGTGTCAGCAGCAGCACTTAAAGGCAGCATGGCGGGCACAGAAGAGGCCGCTGCACCTGCACTAACCAGTTTTATAAATTTGCGACGATCAATAAATGGCATAAATAAACCTTGTGATTAATATGAATTATATGGGATTTAGATAACACCAGTTCTCCCGCCCAGTCTGATTATCCGGTTTTCCACAATAGGCAGCTGGTAAAAAGACAGGTAAAATTCTGGTGAATGGAATTTTATGTTTTTTCTTATAGTATAATACGTTTCCGGAAATTTTAACCTATTTTAACCGGCTTAGTATAGAAAAAAGCACGTTCATTTATTCTGGAATTAATACTTTTATTTAATATAAACACAATGAGACAGGGCTATTACCTCCCTGAGATTTAATTTATGCCTAAAAATTACCTTTTCTGTTATTTACTTGTCTTTTTACTGGTTTTTTCTTTTCAAAGCAGTTCTGCCGATGTTGTTAAACCGGCTCTGATAGAAATCAGTGTTAAAACGGACGGTACCTTCAGCATTGAATTGCGGGCCAGCATTGAGGCATTGCTCACCGGTATTAATTCCCGCTATAAAAATACCAAAGAGTCTCCTAATGCAGAAGCCTATGATAAATTAAGAGTCATGCAGAGTGAGCAGCTGCGTCAGGCATTTGCTGACTTTGAAAAAGAATTTTTAGAGCAGGTTTCCATCTATTTTGATGGAGAAAAAACGCCCTTTAAAATCACCCGAGTGGATATTCCAGAACCCGGTTATACCAAAGTTCCGCGGATCAGTACAATTATTGTGGAGGGCGAGGTTCCGCTGACAGCAAAATCACTGACCTGGTATTATCCAGCACGCTTTGGAGACAATGCCGTACGGGTCAGACAGGTGGATGAAGTCAATGAAAAATGGCACTGGTCTGCCTGGCAATGGCTGCGTAATGACCAGAAAAGTGACCCTTTTTCTCTGACAGAAGTATTTACTCAGCCCAGTGTGCTGGAAATTATCCAGGTGTACCTTGTTTCAGGAATCGAGCATATTCTGCCCAAAGGGCTGGATCATATCCTGTTTATTCTGGGTATTTTTCTGCTCAGTATTCATTTGCGGCCGCTGCTCTGGCAGGTCACTATGTTTACTATTGCCCATACCATCACTCTTGGTTTGTCCATGAATGGTATTATTAACTTGCCGGCTAATATTGTGGAACCCTTAATTGCCCTGTCCATTGCCTTTATCGGCCTTGAAAATATCTGGTCGCCGGCGCTGCATCGCAGTCGCCTGTTTATTGTTTTCGGCTTTGGCTTATTGCATGGAATGGGCTTTGCGAGTGTATTATCGGATTTCGGTATGCCGGAAAATGATTTTGCTACGGCATTAATCAGCTTTAATGTCGGGGTGGAAATTGCCCAGTTAACGATTATCGCAGTTGCCTGGCTGATATTCGGTTTTGGGGTTCGACGCCACCTGGATAATGACCAGCAATACCGTAAATGGGTGGTTATACCCGGCTCGGCAATAATTGCTGTAATTGGTCTGTATTGGACCTGGGAGCGTATAGTTATATAACTATAACTATGCTAAAATCCCGAACCGGTTTAAACGGCCCGCAGCCCGGCTTTGGACTGGTTTTTGCTGGCTCGTATAATTGTAGACTTGAGGAGTCTGGTTCTGCAGGATACGCATAAACAGGAAATTCTGGCATTACGGGTCAGGGCTATGAACATTCTGGCGGCACGGGAGCACAGTGTGGCAGAATTGCGTGATAAGTTACGCACTAAAATGCATAAGCAGGCATCTTATAAGCAGCATAGACAAAAACGCAGTCAAAATGCAGATGATCCGGATATGGAATCTACTGAACCTGATCCGGCTGAAACAGAACAAATTGACGAACGGATAGAGCAATTACTGGTCCAGCTGATTGATGAAAACCTGCTTAATGATGAGCGGTTTACAGAATCATTTATACGGTCCCGAATGGCCAGAGGGCAGGGGCCGGTAAAAATACGACACGAATTACAGAAGCGCAGGGTAGCATCGGAACTGATTGATGACTATCTGGATGAATCCTGGGAACTCTGGCAGGAAACTCTGGAAAATGTGCGTCAGAAAAAATTTGGTGCGGAGTTACCCAAAGATTATAAAGAACAGACAAAACAGTCGCGGTTTCTTTATCAGAGAGGGTTCGGCTCAGAAATGATCCGCCGCCTCTTTAATGAATTTTAAAATTTTTAATAGCATAATGATCGCAGGAACACGTTTTATATGGCAAACAATTCAATAAAAACAAGTGCGCAGCTTCGTACCGCCTTTCTTGAATTTTTTGAAGCTCATGGTCACAAGCGTGTACCCAGCAGTCCGCTTATACCCGCTAACGACCCCACCTTATTATTTACCAATGCCGGTATGGTGCAGTTTAAGGATGTCTTTCTGGGCAACGATAAACGCAGTTATAAACGAGCCACCAGCAGTCAGCGCTGTGTGCGTGCCGGAGGCAAACATAACGACCTGGAAAATGTCGGCTATACGGCCCGCCATCATACTTTTTTTGAAATGCTGGGCAACTTCAGTTTCGGCGATTATTTTAAACGTGAAGCCATTGAATTTGCCTGGGAATTTTTAACTCAAACCATTGGCCTTCCTGAAGAACGCTTATGGGTAACGGTCTTTAATGAAGATCAGGAAGCCGAAGATATCTGGCTGAAAAAAATTAAAGTATCACCGGAACGCTTTTCCCGCATCGGTGCCAAAGATAATTTCTGGTCCATGGGTGATACTGGTCCCTGCGGCCCCTGCAGCGAGATTTTTTACGACCATGGTGAAGAGGTTCCCGGCGGCCCTCCGGGTACGCCTGATGAAGACGGTGACCGTTATATTGAGATCTGGAACCTGGTCTTTATGCAGTACAACCGGGACAAATCCGGCAAAATGACCGAACTGCCGCATCCGTCTGTCGATACCGGCATGGGGCTGGAACGTCTGGCCGCTATCCTGCAGGGTGTACATAATAATTATGAAATTGACCTGTTCCAGCATATTATTAAAACCATCGCTCAACTGGCTGACTGTAAAGATATAAGTAATAAATCCCTGCGGGTTATTGCGGATCATATCCGGGCCTGCTCTTTCCTGATTGTTGACGGTGTTATCCCTTCTAATGAAGGTCGCGGCTATGTTCTGCGGCGTATTATTCGCCGGGCTATCCGTCATGGTCACAAGCTGGGACTCAGAGAACCTTTCTTCTACAAACTGGTGGATGTGCTGAACCAGGAAATGGGCGATGCTTATCCTGAACTGACTAAAGCCAAAGATCAGGTAAAAAAAGTCCTTAAGCAGGAAGAAGAACGTTTTGCAGAAACCCTGGATCAGGGCATGCATATCCTGGAGCAGGAAATTAAAAACCTGTCCGGTAAAACCATTCCCGGTGAGGTCGTATTTAAACTGTATGATACCTATGGTTTCCCCGTCGATTTAACCGCTGACGTGGCGCGTGAACACGGCCTGGAAATTGACCGTAAAAGTTATGAACAGGCCATGGAAAAACAGCGTGAAATGGCGCGTGCCTCCAGCAGTTTTGATGTTGACTACAATGACGGCCTTGAACTGGAAGGCAAAACCGAATTTCTGGGCTATAAGGACTTAAGCAGTGAACAAAGCAATATCAGCCATATTTTAATTAATGGTGAAGAAGCTGAGTCTTTATCAAAAGCAGGCCAGAGTGCCATGCTGATCCTGGATAGTACCCCGTTTTATGGTGAATCCGGTGGTCAGGTAGGGGATACCGGTCAAATCTTTACCGATAACGCTCAGTTTGATGTCACCGATACCCAGAAAAAAGGTAATGTATTTGTCCATATTGGCAAACTGGTTAAAGGCACTTTAAAAACAGGTGATACGGTCAATGCACAGGTTGATCCGGAACTGCGCAGCCGTATAGCCTGTAATCACTCTGCTACACACCTACTGCATGCTGCCCTGCGAAATATTCTGGGTGAGCATGTCCAGCAGAAAGGCTCACTGGTGGACAGTGAGAAACTGCGTTTTGACTTCTCTCATTTTGAAGCCATTAGCAAAGCCCAGTTAAATCAGATAGAAAACCTGGTAAACCGGCAAATTCGCCAGAATCACGAAGTAGAAACCAATATTATGGATATTGATGCCGCCAGGGAAAGCGGTGCTATGGCTCTGTTTGGTGAAAAATATGATGATCAGGTACGGGTTCTGCGCATGAGTGATTTTTCCATTGAACTATGCGGCGGTACCCATGTAAAGCGTACCGGTGATATCGGCCTGTTCAAAATTACCTCTGAAGGTGGAGTGGCTGCCGGTGTACGCCGGATTGAAGCGGTAACCGCTCAGGGCGCTCTGGACTATGTTGAACAGTTGGAAGAGCAGATGGATAATGCCGCAGCTCTGCTTAAAACCGGCAGAGATACTTTTTACGATAAAGTGTCTACGCTTATGGAGCGTTCCCGCAAGCTGGAAAAAGAGCTGGATCAACTAAAAGCCAAACTGGCCAATGCCCAGGGTAATGAACTGACGGATAATGCGGTGGAGATTGACGGCATTAAAGTTCTGGCTGCTAAACTTGAAGGCGTTGATGCCAAAGGCCTGCGCGATACCATGGATAAACTGAAAACCAAACTGGGCAGCTGTGCCATTGTGCTGGGCGTAGTCAATGGTGATAAGGTCAGTCTGGCTGCCGGTGTTTCCAAAGACTGCACCGGTCGTATTAAAGCCGGCGATCTGGTCAATAATGTGGCATCCCAGGTGGGTGGTAAAGGCGGTGGGCGCCCTGATATGGCAATGGCTGGCGGCAATCAGCCAGAAAATCTTGAAAAAGCACTGTTAACGGTTCCATCCTGGGTGGAAAATCAGTTAAAATAACCGCCTTTTCCGCTAAGGTTATGCTTTAATAAGCGTGTTACTGAAAACAGCGGCTGCTTACAAAGACTCTTTGTAAAAACAGTATTTAAATCCTGTTCACATTAAATGGCTTAAAAAATGGCTCTGATTGTACAAAAATTTGGTGGTACTTCGGTCGGCACAGTAGAACGTATAGAAAACGTTGCTGAACGCATTAAAAAATTCCGTGACCGGGGTGATGATATTGTTGTAGTGGTTTCTGCCATGAGCGGAGAAACCAACCGCCTTATTGAAATGGCTTACCAGATTGATGAAAAGCCCAATGCCAGAGAATACGATGTTCTGCTGTCCACCGGTGAGCAGGTGACCATAGCCCTGCTAAGTATGGCTTTGAACAGGCGGGGCGTGCCTGCACGTTCCTACACGGGAACCCAGGTGCATATTCTAACGGACAGTGCTCATAATAAAGCCCGTATCCTGGACATTAATGAGCTGAATATGCGTACTGACCTGGATCAGGGGCGAGTTGTGGTGGTGGCCGGATTTCAGGGCGTGGATGAGAAGGGCAATATTACTACGCTTGGACGGGGCGGTTCAGATACCACGGCGGTTGCTCTTGCAGCAGCTCTGAAAGCAGATGAATGTCAGATATATACTGATGTGGACGGAGTTTATACCACTGACCCAAGAGTCGTCCCCGAAGCCCGTCGCCTGGAAAAAATTACCTTTGAAGAAATGCTGGAAATGGCCAGTCTGGGCTCAAAAGTGCTGCAGATCAGGGCCGTAGAATTTGCCGGTAAATATAATGTACCACTGCGGGTACTGTCCAGTTTTGATGAACCGAACTTTGACTCGGATGGAGTCAATGGCACTTTAATCACCTACGAGGAAGATAAGATGGAACAGGCATTGATCTCAGGTATTGCCTTTAACCGTGATGAAGCCAAGCTGACCATTCTGGGTGTACCTGATAAACCTGGTGTTGCTCATGGTATCCTTGGGCCGGTAGGTGATGCTAATATTGAAATAGATATGATCATTCAGAATATCGGTGCCGACGGTACCACCGATTTTACTTTTACTGTACATCGTAATGATTTTGTAGCTGCCAAAGCCGTTTTAAACAGAGTATCAAACGAACTGGGAGCCAGAGAAGTGATCGGCGATGAAAAGATCGTTAAAATTTCTCTGGTGGGGGTAGGTATGCGTTCCCATGCTGGCATAGCCAGTAAAATGTTTAAAGCGCTGGCAGAAGAGGGAATTAATATTAATATGATTTCCACTTCTGAAATTAAAATATCTGTTGTGGTGGACGAAAAATATCTGGAACTGGGTGTCAGAACCCTGCATTCAGCCTTTGGTCTGGCTGAAAAACAAAGCTAATTTTACTTTTTTAGCCTTATTTGAATAAAAATCATCCGAAAGCTTAATTTTTACTTCATTTACGGGCATTGAGACAGTAAACTATTATAATAATCTAGTTTAGCAAATACTCTTATTTGCTAAGTGTAAAGGAGAACCATAGTGCTAATTTTAACTCGCCGTGTTGGTGAAACTTTGATCATTGGTGATGATGTACATATCACTGTTTTAGGTGTCAAAGGTAATCAGGTCCGCATTGGTATTAATGCGCCTAAAAATGTTTCTGTCCATCGTGAAGAAATTTACGAACGTATTCAGCAGGAAAAATCCCCTTCTGATGACACTGACAATACGGCAGATTAAGTAAAGATTTTTAATATTTACGGATTAATATAAATTTAATTCAGGTTTAATTAAATTTTTTTAAAAGTCATTCAAAAAGTAAAAAAAAGACTTTACCTGAAGGCTAACTAAAGGTATCCTAGCGTTCAATTTTGGAGAGGTGGCCGAGTGGCTGAAGGCGCTCCCCTGCTAAGGGAGTATACGGTTTGTAGCCGTATCGGGGGTTCGAATCCCCCCCTCTTCGCCATTATTTAAATACACATATTTTTAATGTTTATATGATAAATTCTGGTTGACAAACCGCTGTTAAAACTTCATAATTCACGCACTTTTATTTATTGCATTTAATAAACAACCATTACGCGCTCGTAGCTCAACTGGATAGAGTACTCGGCTACGAACCGAGCGGTTGCAGGTTCGACTCCTGCCGAGCGCGCCATTATTCTATAAAAATCAAGGGTTTACGGGTGTGCTGTAAGCCCTTTTTTTTCATCTGTCGAAACCGTGACAAAACCGTGACAAAAATATTTTCGTTTTTTTGAGTTTCTGATTTGGCCAAAAACAGAGAAAAAATTTTTTGTTTAGCTGCTGATCTTCGGCAGATCTCATCTCTGATTATGTATTGAAATTTTAAAACGGCTTTGTGTCAAAAAAATATTTTTAAAATCAATAGGATATATTTGAGCAATAAATATTTAGCGGTGTATCTTGTAACCGTGACATATTCGTGCCCCTAATTTAAAAAAGTATTTAGCAGATATTTGTTCCGGTTCCGGTCAATGGGGTAGTTTTACAATGCTTTACAGGTATACCGTATCAGAATAACTTTGTCTGGTCGAAAATATTAACTTTCTTCGAAAATTCAGTTTATGATAATCAATAAATCTGCCGTGTTGGGGTGCCGTTTATTAAAAAATGGGGTTGTTATAACTGGTCTGATTAAAAAATACAGGAAAATAAACAATCACTCAACCGGCCATAATGATTGTCGTCAAAACGGTCAGGATATTTGAAACGGGACACCAGCAGGGGATTTTTGTTAGACTCATTAAAAATGATAGGTAATGGGCTATTGGAACAGATTTTCTGGACAGTTTGCAGGGTTACTGTACTTCAGCATGAGTTATCCTGTTATGGTTACAGCGAGCTTCGTTAACCCTTGTTGATAATCTGCCTGAATTCAGTATTTTCTTTCCATGAGCTAATTACTCAAATACCTTGTGATATTTTGATAGCGGTCTCCAGAGGCACCAGAATGCCGTCCTATTGATGATCCGCCTGTTCATGCTTAAAACTTCTCATTGTTGCTTTTAATGAGGATATTGGGTATCGTCATACGGGATTACCGTACTGCGGGGCTTTACAGTATTGAG
>Ga0256831_1000214_pt1 | contig 31233 bp, 23 predicted proteins | sample 132544metaG_FD_189087 | JGI IMG/M metagenome (GOLD analysis project Ga0256831, IMG submission 189087) | Hydrothermal vent microbial communities from Lau Basin, Pacific Ocean - 132-544 | ecosystem: Environmental > Aquatic > Marine > Hydrothermal vents | place: Pacific Ocean: Lau Basin | collected... | reverse complement strand
AAAGAGCTTTTTGAAACCCAAGACAAGCTCGAAAAACATTACCGCGATATGCAAGACTTGGAATTTACCATTCAAGACGGCAAATTGTGGTTGCTACAAACCCGTACCGGTAAACGCACCGGTGCCGCTATGGTCAAAATTGCCATGGATATGCTCAAAGAAGGTATGATTACCGAAGAAGAAGCTTTGATGCGTATCGAACCCGAAAAATTAGACGAATTGTTACACCCGGTTTTTGATAAAGATGCGATCAAAGCCGGCAAAGTAGTAGCTAAAGGTTTACCCGCTTCACCCGGTGCTGCTACCGGAAAAATCGTCTTTTTTGCCGATGAAGCCGAAAAATTACGCGAACAAGGTGAAGATGTGATTTTGGTGCGTATCGAAACATCGCCCGAAGATTTAGCCGGTATGGATGCCGCCAACGGTATTTTAACGGCTCGCGGTGGAATGACATCGCACGCTGCGGTTGTGGCACGTGGTATGGGAAAAACTTGTGTGTCCGGAGCCGGCGAATTGGATATCGATTACAAAAACCGTACTTTAAAATCTCGTGGTATTACTTTTAAAGAAGGCGATTGGATTTCGCTCAACGGTTCTACCGGCGAAGTTTATGAAGGCAAAATCAATACGATTGAACCACAATTAAGTGGCGAATTTGCCGAATTGATGACATTGGCTGATAAACACTCGCGTATGTATGTCCGTACCAATGCCGATACGCCCAAAGACGCTGCCGTCGCCCGTGATTTTGGCGCCAAAGGTATCGGATTATGTCGTACTGAACATATGTTCTTTGAAGGCGACAAAATTATCGCTATGCGCGAAATGATTTTGGCAGAAGATGAAACCGGCAGACGTAAAGCACTAGAAAAACTCTTACCCATGCAACGTGAAGACTTTGAGGGTATCTTTGAAGCCATGCACGACTTGCCGGTAACGGTTCGTTTGCTTGACCCGCCGTTACATGAATTTGTACCGCATGACGACAAAGGACAACAAGAAATGGCAGATGTGATGGGTGTTGATGTATCGGTTATCAAACAAAAAGTAGAAGATTTATCCGAATTTAACCCGATGCTCGGACATCGCGGTTGCCGTTTGGGTAATACCTATCCCGAAATTACCGAAATGCAAACCCGTGCGATTATAGAAGCGGCTTTGAATTTGAAAAAACGCGGTATCACGGCTAAACCTGAAATTATGGTGCCTCTAGTCGGTAAAAAAGAAGAAATGTTCTTACAAAAACAAATTATTGAAGATACTATTAAAAAAGTCTTTGAAGAAACCGGTGATAGTATTCCGTATAAAGTAGGAACGATGATTGAAATTCCGCGTGCCGCACTTACCGCTGATGAAATTGCACAAGAAGCAGAATTCTTTTCATTCGGAACCAATGATTTAACCCAAATGACTTTTGGTTATTCTCGTGATGATGCCGGCAAATTTTTACCGGTTTATAAAGCCAAAGGTATTTTAAAAGCCGATCCGTTTGAAAAACTTGACCAAGAAGGTGTCGGACAATTGGTGGAAATGGCGGTTAAAAAAGGACGCCAAACCCGTCCGGATATTTCATTGGGAATTTGCGGTGAACACGGTGGTGAACCGAGTTCTATCGACTTTTTCCATAGAGCCGACTTGCATTATGTCAGTTGCTCACCTTATCGTGTACCTATTGCACGCTTGGCAGCAGCGCAAGCCAATATCAGAAATAAATAAATTTTTTTTCACTCAGCCGAAATCACATTTCGGCTGAATTAATTTTTTTATATTTGTCACAAATAAAATTTTTATGGAAGCAAAAGTCCCATATTTACATATTACAGATAAGCAATATAAACTCATCGGTTTGACATGGGGATTTATATTTACAGCCTTTTTTCATTATTATCATACCTTTGATAAAGTTGGTCACAGCATTGTGCGTACTTTTATCTCAACAGATTTTGCTATCAATGCTTTAACTGGTATGATTACAGGGTATATCATTAGTTATTACATACTCCGATATATTAATAAGGATTAAACTTTAAGTTTGATAAATTTTTAGCCGGGAATTTGTTTTCCGGCTTTTTGTTTTCATTCAAACGTCAGATGATAGGTATTTTTTGGCGCTACTACCGGCCGCTTGGTGGTGTAATACTTGGTTTTAACTTCAATAAAATAATCAATTGTTTTTTCTTTTGAATTTATTGGAATATAAGCTGTATAAAAATTATCATTTTTCTTTTTCATGGTCAATCTTTTGAATCCCTTTTTAGGGAAGCGCCAATACAAATAGACGTCTAAATTTTTGCTATTTGAAATAATTTGAACCTTTATAGGATAAAATTTTTTTAATGTTTTTATGGGATTGCGAGGCCATTTGTGTTTGATGTAAATAGATTTAGAGTTGTAAATTTCATGGGTCATGCAATGAATAGCCCCCGAAAAAGTACCATAATACCGGCAGTTGACCCCAATTATTTTGTATCCCGGCATTGCTTTTTTGTAGGTGGCTAAGGCCAATGAGTCAAAAGATTTGTTTTGATACTGGGGGACAAGCACTTGCTTATTTAAGATTAAAGCATTGGTATAAGTGGCATTGGCTGTATGCAAAATACGATTAGAGATAGTGTCATATGAGGTAGGCGCATTTTGGATATATATAAATTTGAATGGACGGTTAAAAGCAGATTTCAAATTATTTGACAAAAATAACACTGCTTCATCGATATAGCTTTGATGACCGGTGAATTTATCTAAATTTAAATCATAATTCACATGTGGAATATAAGACACGAGAAAAGTTTCTTCATTTATTAGTTTTAAAAAATAATCTACATGAACAAAAGGCATCCTTAAGTTAACGGTTTTTTTGATGCCGAATTTTTGATAGAAATAATCATATTTTGGAAGTATTTCTGTTGGCAAGTCAGTTGTTAAATCTGTGGCGCATATATTAAAAGTACCATGGCCGTCAGTTAAAAAATTACCGCCGTCAGTGTAATATTCATGTGTATTTTCCGGTTTGATAATTGCATTTTTCAAATGTAAATTTTTGGCTACAAAAGAGCCGGATTTGTCTTCCGGAAAATTATAAATAATTGGTTGGGATATGCCATTTTGATACACAAAATTTAAACCATGATCTCTTATCCAAGGATAACGCTCATCAATGCTATCTTTGGTTATAAATTTGATAAGAGGCGAAAAAATGCCATGACTTTTAAAAACTGAATCTAAATTGACTTGATAGGCATAGAGACTTTTTTTAGAGGGATTTAAGATATAAAGCTTCACATTTTCTTCTATGCAGGTATTCGCAATTTTAAGATAGGGATCTAAAATCTGCGTTAAATTGACTTTGGTCTTTTCGAAATAATGATATTCCATGACAACTGCACTAATAGGTTCCCATTCGGCAGGATGTCTTTGTGTCTGTGCAAAGCTTTTTATGAAGAGGAAACCAAATAAAATAAGATAACTTTTATTCAATTTTGATTTATTTTATTTTTCTCCGATTATTTCAAGTATAAAGGCTTTTCCGGTCAAATCTTCTATTACCGGTATAATTGAAACTTTATAAGTTTCCCCTTTTTCTACTTTAAAGAGGATCGTTTGACCAGCATATCTTTTAATCATTTGGTTATGCATATTTTTTATTTCCCATTGATATCTTATACTTTGGTTTTTATAATTTTTATCAACTTTGGGCGCTTTTAATTGATAGGTGCCACTTATGAGCGTTAACTTTTGAAAGTTTTTTACTTTATAAAACCGGTTTGTTACCTTACTTTCAGGTTTAATTTCTTGTGCCGTTTTGGTAAGTGCATTTTTAAGTTGATTTTTAGAATTTATCATTCCGGATTGACTATTTCTACTTCCTATTTGTCTATTTTTAATATTTTCTATTCTGGCTCTTTGCCTATCATCATACCGCAATTCATGACGTGCATCATAGTTTTGTCTTTTTTGTCTTTGTCTGTCGTTTAAAGTCCTTGTACGTTTATATTTGGTTAAACTTTTTCTGTCATAGCGCGATTTTATCCTGCTTTCTCTAACTTGTCTTTCTCTTGTACGTAAATTTCTAGTGCGTTTGCGGTCCCGGAATATTGCCGTCTTCTTTGCCGGAATTTTGATATTAGTATGCCGGTATGGCGTATCATCGGCTTGTAATACAATAATGCTTGCACCTGTTTCAAATAAATCCCTATGATTAGCAGGTAAATTTCTTTGACTACTGGCATTCTGTATCCAGCAAAAAGAGCCGTTTTGATTGGTTACCCAGGTGCCTCCGGCTCTCCAGCATTTTCTTTTTTTACTTCTGAATAACTCAGGTTTGTTTTTGTCAGGCTTATTTTGTCTGGCAGTAGATAAAGTGCGCATACAAAAGTAAGAGCCATCACCTTTTTCCATGAAAGTGCCACCATTTTCCAAACAATCTTTTTTAGCCTTTCTTCTTCCGCGTTGGTTTGCACCGGAAGGAATTTCTGTATCACCAGGTGTTAATTGAGCTTGTTGTCTTGCGCTTTGTATCCAACAAAAAGAGCCATTTTGATTGGTTACCCAGGTGCCTCCGGCTCTCCAGCATTTTCTTTTTTTACTTCTGAATAACTCAGGTTTGTTTTTGTCAGGCTTATTTTGTCTGGCAGTAGATAAAGTGTGCATACAAAAGTAAGAGCCATCCCCTTTTTCCATAAAAGTGCCACCATTTTCCAAACACTCCTTTTTGGCTTTTCGTTTCCCGCGTTGGTTTGCACTACTACTCGGCATATTTTCATCCGTCTTATCTAATGTTTTTCGGGGGGGTGTAATAGGTCGATACCCTGATGGTTTTTTTCTTGTCATAATTTGGTATGAAAATCCAATGCTAAAATTTAGCATTTGTGGTTTCAAGTAATGGGTTTTCTTTTGTTCAAATTCATCAATAGTAAAATGTGATACATCACGAATGTCGATTAAGTTGTTTTGGTCGGCATCAAATACGGGCGAGTAGGTATCTGTCAACAAAATGCCTTTATTTATGACGGTTAAATAGTCTGTTTTTATAAACAAATCAAGTTTGTTAAGCAGGGGATAGGCTATTTTGATACCGATGCTTGAATAAGGTAAATTTTTAGTTTTCCCCGCATTAATTTTTAATATATTGACCGGTTGTGTGGCATCGCTTCCGGTATAATCCACCTCAAAACTTTCATTATCAGTCATCATTAAGCCCACGCGCATTCTTAAACTTAAGCTTACCTTGCTGGTATTTAAAAGGTAGTCCGGCCCCATGCCAATATATTTTCCTGATACTGTTCCGCCCACAAATTGATAAGGAAAAGTGATGTCATATTTGGCAATATCGATTTTATGTGAGAAAGTCCCAATATTAATTCCACCGCCCCATTTACCAAAAAAATAGGTCAAATCCATATTAAATTGTGGACTTATTTTTCTGGCTTGACTAAATTTGTAAGTGGCATATTGAGCACCTCCGGGAAAACCTACGGTATCTGTCGGTATTATATATTTTTGGTAAGATCCTAAAGGATTAGAAAGTCCATAAGAAAAATCTATTTTTAAACCACTATTTGTTTGACCGGTAGCCATTTGGCTAATTAAGAACAAAATTAAAATAAAGTTTTGAATACGCATCTCAATAAGTTTTTTACTAAAATATGAAGATGCTTAATCTATTAATAAGGTGTTTCAACAAAATAAGGTTTTCATTTTATGAAAGCACGATTTCATTTGATTTATATCATTTTTAGAGTTCTAATAAAATAGGGCAATGGTCGGAATGTTTGGCTTCCGGCAAAATAATACTGCGTTTAATTTGCGTTTGCAATTCCGGGGTAATCATATGATAATCAATCCGCCAACCCTTATTTCGCTCGCGTGCCCCTGCCCGGTAACTCCACCAAGTATATTGGTCTGGACGGGAATCAAATTGGCGGAAACTGTCAATGAAACCACTTTCTATAAAAGCACTTAGCCAAGCACGTTCTTCAGGTAAAAAACCCGACACATGTTGCAGGCGTACCGGATCATGAATATCACGTGCTTGGTGACATATATTATAATCGCCGCTAATGATTAATTTTGGCAGGTGTTTTTTGAGTTCAATAGCATAATCTAAGAAGTCTTCCATATATTTGAATTTAAAGGACAATCGTTCCGGATTGGTCCCACTGGGCAAATACATGCTCATATATGAAAAATCTTTAAAATCTGCCCGGATATTTCGTCCTTCATCATCCATGTAGGCTAAACCGGTACCATACGCAACATGTTGGGGTTTAATTTTAGAAATAATACCGGTGCCGCTATAGCCCTTTTTTTTAGCAGGAAACCAGTATTGATAAATATAGCCTGCTTTTGCCAAGCTTTCAGTATCTATTTGCTCTTCCATGGCTTTTATTTCTTGAAAACCGACTATGTCAGGTTGAGCTGCTTTAAGCCAATCAACCAAACCTTTGCGCATGGCTGCTCTAATCCCGTTTACATTATAGGAAATGATTTTCATAAATTAAAATCATCTTTTTCAAAAGCACTGCCGATGACGACCAAATCAGCGCCGGCATCCCAAGCTTTTTTAAGTTGTTTTTTATTTTTTATACCACCACCGACAATGATGGGAAGGCTTATTTTGTCTGCTATATTTTTAATCGTTTTTAAAGGCACCGGTTTTTTGGCACCGCTGCCGGCTTCTAAATATATCATTTTTAAACCTAACAATTGACCGGCCATAGCAGTGGCAAGCGCCAAATCTGATTTGGCACGAGGGATAGGTTTGGTTTGACTGACGTATTCAACTGCTGTCATCTGTCCGTTTTCTATCAAAATGTAACCGGTCGGTATGATTTCTAATTTACTATTAAATAAAAACGGGGCAGATTCAACATGTTTTCCTATTAAGAATTCGGGATTCCGTCCGGAAATAAGACTTAAAAATAAAAGAGCATCCGCTTCTTGACAAATTTGATTGATTCCTCCCGGAAAAAGAACTATGGGTTTTTGACATTTTTCTTTTATTTGGCGAATTAGCAGAGGTATAATATTTTGACTAAGAAAACTGCCCCCCACCAAAATAAAATCGGCCGACGTTTTTTGTATTTTTTTTATCATCTCCGGTATCTCTTCAAGATTTATTTTGTCAGGATCCAGTAAGATGCTCCACAATTTTTTATGTTTTTTCTTCTGCTGTAGTATGTATTTATATAATGTCATTATTTTTTCTTTTTCATAATGGCTTCATACCAATCAGTGCCTAATTTGAAATAATTTTCATATTCAGGTTCAAAACCGGCTGCTTTTAATATTTTATCTTGCCGTCGTGTCAAGTGGCATCCATCAGCCAAAGGACGCCATATGGGGTTAATGATTTGTTGAAATTGTCCATACCATTTTTTGGATGAATGAATATGTTCTAAAACCAGTAATTTTCCGTTGTCTTTTAGATTTTCTTTATATTTTTTTGCTGCATTTTCCGGGTTTTTAATGGTGCACAACACTAACATAGAGGTGATAAAATCAAAATGTTTGGGTCTGTTATCGATTTCGTTTATCTGTTCAATACCGATATTAAATAATTGGATATGAGGATATTTCTCGGCTACTTTTTTAGCCCTTTCATACATAGGTTTAGAAGGTTCTATGGCCCAAACTTTGACTGCCGGTGGATACAAAGGAAAATTGACCCCGGTTCCGGCACCCACTTCCAATACATTTCCTTTGGTTTGCCTCAATAGTTTTTGCCTGTGGCTGCTCAATACTTTTTCTAATGACCGCATGAAAGGGTCATAAATTTGGGCGACAAGTTTTTGATATTGTTGATGAATCAATATTTTATAATTTTTGTTTTAAATTCGGTTAATATTTCTTCCATTGTTTTTTTAATGTAATCTTTATCGGTGTTGTATTTTGGATAGGCCGGTTGCTTTTCGGGGAACAATTCCATAAACAAGGTTTGTGATGGGAAAGCAAATTCAACGCCTAAGCCATTGGCCAATTCCAATATGCCCAGCAATAAAATGTGTCGTCCATGCATTTCTTCAGCATAATCCTTCGTCATAAAATAAACATTTAATAAAATATTTAAAGACGAGTCGCCATAATCAATAAATTCGACATTGTAGGGTGCTGAATTGTTTGGGGTATAATTTGAGTAATTTCTGGTAGTTGGGTGCGCTTCGATAATTTTTTTAACACCTTCGACAAAAACTTCAATTAATTCTGGTGGTGTATCATAACGCAAACCCAAGGTTGTTTTGTAGCGCCGATAGATCCGTTTTCCCATATTGTTAACGGCAGCTTCGGACAGCTTGCTGTTAGGTATTTTAAAAATAGAGGTATCAGCCGCCCGGATAATGGAGGATCGGAATCCGACCTCTTCAACACTGCCTTCAACACCATCTACCACAATCCAATCACCAATTTTGAAAGGTTTATCGACAAATATCATCAAGGTGCCTATCAAGTTTTTTACGGTGTCTTGCGCCGCTAAACCAACAGCCAAACCACCAATTGAGACGCCGGCTAAAATGGCTTTTGGGTCTGCTCCAAGAACAATCAGTATTTTAAAACCGCCAATTAATATTACTAAAGTTTTTAGCGAATTTTTTAAAATTGGAATTAATTGATCATCTAAAAGATTGTCCGTTTTTTGTACTTTGTGTTTGTAGATAGTGATTAAAACATCAATTAATTTTAAGAAAACAAAAATCCAAAAAATGATTTCGGCGAAAATTAAGGAAGATAAAATCCAATTGCTTAATTTTTGTCCCAATAAAAGATACGGGATCAATAACTTTAGAACATAAATGCCAAAAATATAAGATAAAGGATGTGAAAATTGACGTAAACGTTCATCTAAGTTATCGATAGGAAAATGAGTTAGGCGATCTTTGGCAAAATGCAAAATCAGATATAGGATCTTTTTGAAAATAATATGCAAAAAATAGGTAATAAATAAAGCCAAAAACAAGCCGATCCATTGCCAAATTTCTAACCCGAAAATTTTATCTTTAAGGTAAGGAGGAATGTATTGCGCTATAATTTCGGCGCCAAGAGGATAAATTTGATGGTACAAAAAGTCTATTTTAGCCACCGAACTTTTAGAATAATACCAATTAGCCCCATATTTTTCTAAATAAATTTCTGGCAACCTGTAAGGAAATGGTTTATAGGCATGTTTAGGAATCGGGAAATTAATAGAGTCAATATAATCCGGATTGTTCGGTATGTCATTATAGTCTATTAAGAGGCCTTTTCCTTCAAAAATATATTTTAGGCGGATGGCTTTTTTTTTGGCTTCATCTAAAGGAAGGCCATAAATAGTTTTGGCAGCAGCTTCCGGATGATAATTTTCGGGTTTTAAATTTTCCAAATGCGTATACATCGTACTTCGCGGCGTACTTAAGTCCACAACCTGTGCAATGCTTACTTTAGCTGCTAATAAAAGCCAAATACCAACAACCAAAAAAAATTGCTTTCTTAAAAAATGTGCCTTATATTTTTTCATAACGGGTTTTTAATAAATACCGGAAAATTTGCTGTAATTTTCCGGTATTAGAAAGAAAAATTATTAATAGCCTCCTTGTGCATTGCCTCCGTCGGCAATAGCTTTGGCTGAAGAAGTGCCGATACGCTGAACACCTAATTCAATCATTTTGACGGCTTCATCATAATTGCGAACGCCACCGGCTGCTTTTACGGGTAAAGGTTTCGCATGATCAAGCATAATTTTGATACTTTCGGGAGTGGCACCATTTGGTTCGCCATTGGGTGTCTTGTAAAAACCGGTAGATGATTTTACAAAAACCTTATCCGCATACTGTGCCCCGATAGTTTGTAAGACGACGTCGCGAATAAGTTCGGTTAGTTCTGCAATTTGTTCCGGGCTTAAAGCTGCAACTTCAATAATCCATTTAGCAACTTTACCATTTTTTACAGCCAATAAAGTACCTTCAAAGACTTCCTTTTTTACCAAATCTTTTTCGCCTTTTTTAAAGGCTTCATAGTTGACAACATAATCCAACTCATCGGCGCCGTCATTAATGGCTTGTTGGGCTTCGGCCAATTTTAATTTATAATTCAAGGTGCCTTCCGGAAAGCCTATCACCGTCCCGACTTTGACATCGGCACCGGCTTCATCTATCATTTTACGGGCTAATTTGACATATTCCGGCCGGATCATGACCAAATAAAAGCCGTTTTCTATCGCTTCATTGATGATTTCTTTAACTTTTTCGGTTGTTTCTTCTTCTGACAAGCCTGATTGCTCGGGCGTTTTTAAATAAGTACTGTCTAAATATTTTTTGATATCCATTGGAATAAAATTTTTGATAAAGATATTTAATTTAATTGAGAAATTAAAGATTTAAAAAAGCCGGATAATTTTAGTCTTATCCGGCTTTAAATATATTGTAATGATTAATTTATTCTTCAACTTGGAAAATAATGGGCAAAGTATAAGTTACTTTTACCGGACGATTACGTTGTTGACCGGGCTTCATTTTAGGCAATTTGGCGATGACACGTTTGGCTTCTTTTTCTAAATCTTTATATTTTGACCGGGCTTTAATGTTGATCACACGTCCATCTTTACCAATTGTAAATTGGGTTAAAATTTTCACCCGTTCACCTGACAGGCCTAAATCTGAGGCAATATCCGTGTTAAAATTGCGATTGACAAAACGTTGAATTTTTTTACTCATACAGTCCTTCAAAGCTTTTCCTTTTTTACCTTCACAGCCCGGATATATGGGCGGGTTTTGAATAAATTGAAAAGCTATTTCAACATCCGGCTCATCCACTTCTTCTGTTTGGATATCTTCCACATCTTGAATTTCTTCTTTGTCATCGGTTTCTGTCGAAGCTACCACATCTTCTTTGACGTCCTTTTCGTCTTCAACCACCTCAATTTCTTCGGGTGGTGCTACTTGTTTAGGTGGCGGCGGCAATTTAATATCTTCAACTTTAACTTCCAGTGTTTCATCTTCATCATCACCTTTCAAATTTAATTTATCAATGCTGATAGCCTTTTCATAGGTTTTCAATTCAATAAGACGCCACGAGGCAAATAAGACGACAACCAGGCCGATCAATAGAAATGTCGTGCTGTAATTATTCAAATTTGCTCTCGGTGATTTTTTTGGTTCCATATAAATAAATTTATTTTTTAATGTTGATAATCAATTAATTACGATTTTTATAATTCTACCTCTCAGGCTTTTATACTATAACGTTTATCGTTTAAATTTTATTTTTGCTAATATATAAAATATTTTTTAAGCACTTGCATAGATTATTGTTAAGGAATATTTAGGTATTTGTGTGTCTGCAAGGATATTTTCCACCGCGGATTTTTTTCTACATAGTCAATTATTTGCGGGGTCATTTTTTGACGATTGGACCATTCGGGCTGTAAATATAAACGGCATTGATTATTGGTTAATAAGCCGGCTTGTTTTTCGGCAAAATCAAAATCCGTTTTGTTAAAAATAATTACTTTCATTTCATCGGCTACGTCATAAAAACTTTCTTTTGGAGGTTCGTTTTTTTTTGGTGAGAGACAAATCCAATCAAAATTGCCACTTAACTGGCCTGTTCCTGACGTTTCCAAATGTATTTCCTTCCCCGCTTGATGTAATGCATGGGTTATATAATTTAAGTTGTATAGGGTAGGTTCGCCACCGGTGATGACGATTGTTTTAATATGGGACGGAATTTTATTGATAATATCATCTACTTTTGTTAGCGGGTGTAGTTCAGGATTCCAACTCTCTTTAACATCACACCAATGACACCCAACATCGCAACCACCTACTCTAATAAAAAACGAGGCGGTTCCTGTATGGTAGCCTTCGCCTTGAATAGACAAAAAATATTCCATAATGGGCAAGTATTGCCCCTCTGTATCTAAAATATTTTGTTTCATTTAAAAATATTAGGCTGCAAAAATACGCTTTTTTTATAGTTTATTTTCAGTAGTTATTGTTTTTTCTGTATTATTTAAGTTTAATATTTGTATAATGTTTAAAATTTAAAGCAAAGTTTTGTAAATTTGCCGTTTAAATAATTATTCGTATGAAAAAGAAATATTTTGTATTGTTTGTTTTAGCATTGGCTTTTCTACAGCTTTCGGCGCAGCAAAAGCCTTCTTTTATTATCCATTCGGCACCGGTAAAGATAGTGCCACCTTTGTCCTCTTTTAAAGTTTTGCCTAAACCCGAACACAAGGGTGAAGTCAATCCTAAGCGGCATAGCGGTCAAAATAATATAGTTCCCGGTAAAGGGCTGCCCAAGGGTGTTGATCCTTTGTTAAAGGCATATAAAAATGCTCAAAGACGGGTGCCAAATACTCCCATTTTAACATTTGAAGCAGCCAATGATGGCGCCACCCCTTCTGATCCGACCGGTGCGGCAGGCCCTAATCATTATGTAATGGCCTATAATACAGCCTTTAAAATATTTGATAAGTCAGGTCAGGTTTTGGTGCCCGAAACCGCATTAAGTGCTTTGTTTCCCGGACATTCCAGTGACGGCGATCCTATTGTACTATATGACCAATTTGCCGACCGGTTTGTTATTACCAATTTTGATGTATCAGCAACCCCCAATAAACTTTTGGTGGCAGTAAGTCAAACTAACGATCCGGTTAACGGCGGATGGTATATTTATGCTTTTGAAATACCCGGCACCTCTTCTAATAATTTTATAGATTATCCTAAATTTTCTATTTGGAGTGACGGTTATTATGTCACTTCAAATAAAGATGCTTCTACGGCTGCAACCAGTAATGTGGTATTTGCAATGGAAAGAGACCAAATGATAGCAGGCAATCAATCGGCACAAATGCTTGGTTTTCCGCTGCCGGGCATCACAACCAATGGTTTTTATTCCCCTTCCGGTTTTAATATTTCAGGTAGTCAAATGCCTCCGGCCGGTGATGCACAAATTATCTATATGCAAGATGATGCTTGGTCAGGGGTTAATCAAGACCATTTGAAAATATGGCATATTAATGTAGATTGGCAAACACCCTCAAATTCTACTATTAGTAACACGCCTGATGAAATTGCTGTCTCGCCTTTTAATGCCGTGTTTGATAATGGTAGTTTTTCAAATTTGCCACAACCAAACGGAACAAAAATTGATGCTTTGCAAGCCACTGTCATGTTTATGACCAATTATAGACGTTTTGCAGATCACAATTCGGTGGTATTAAATTTTGTCGTCAATACCGATGGTCAAGGCAAAGCCGGTATTCGCTGGTATGAATTGCGTCAAACTTCTGACAATGCCCCTTGGACGGTTTACCAAGAAGCGACTTATATAGACCCGAGTGGTCATCCAACATTTGCCGGTTCTATAAATATGGACAAAAAAGGCAATATCGGTTTAGGCTATACCATAGTGGATACTGACCAAGTGCCTGAGTTGCATTATACCGGACGCTTAGCTACAGATCCTTTAAGCCTAATGACCATGGGTTCTACTACTATTACGCCCGGTTTAGAATCTGATCCTGCTGATCGTTATGGCGATTATGCCCAACTGACTGTTGATCCTTCTGACAATTTAACTTTTTGGTTTATTAGCGAATATTTTACGACTCAGGGGCGTGCCGATCAAGTAGCAGTTTTTAAATTTGGAACAGATTATGATTATGATGCCGGCATTGCAGAAATTTCCGCACCGGTTTCAGGAATTCTTTCGAATAGTGAAATCATCAGTGTTCAAATTCATAATTACGGCTTGCAATCCATTAGTAATTTTCCGGTGAGTTATCAAGTTGATGGTGGTGCGGTTGTCACCGAAAATTTTACAGGTACTTTGGCACCAAATGCTACAACTACCTTTAACTTTGCCACGCCGGTCGATTTATCAACGGTTGGTCATACTTATGCCATTACAGCCATGACAAACTTAAGTGGAGATCAGGATACAACTAATGATGCTATTACCAAACAGGTAACCAATTTAGCGCCTAATGATATGGGGGTTACGGCCATTCTTTCACCGCAATCAGGTCCGGGATTGAGCAATGCAGAACAGGTAAGAGTCGAAATAACTAATTTTGGTGGGGCGGCTCAATCAAATGTGCCTGTTTCATATAGTTTGAACGGGCAAACTGTTCAAGAAACGGCTGCAGGCCCTTTTCCGGCAAATTCCACTACTAATTATACCTTTAGTCAAACGGCTGATTTGTCCAATATCGGAACTTATACGCTTACGGCTGCTACTCACTTGTATAATGACAGCAATCCGTCCAACGATAGTTTTAGTGCAACGATTGAACATAATATATGTCAACCGCAAAGTGACTGTACATATGGCGACCAGATTACACAAATAAGTTTGAGTGATTTAAATAATAGTTCGACTTGTGGCAATAATGGGTATTCCGATTTTACTAATATGACGGCAAATTTAAATGCCGGTCAAACCTACCAGTTAACTATTACAGTAGGCTATTCACAAGAGCATCTAACAGCTTGGATAGATTACAATAATAATTTTCAATTTGAAGATAATGAAAAAATAGTCGATGATTATGAGTTTGGTGCCGGGCAGAGTGATGCGGGTACTTATAGTAATACTTTTAATATAACTTTGCCTGTTAATGTTACTTCTGGTGATCATTTAATGCGTTTACGTACCAATTGGCAAAATCCTGTTCCTGATGCTTGTTCAAACGTGAATTACGGCGAAACGGAAGATTATAAAATAAATGTAAATTCACCCAATGCTGTAGTCGATGCGCAAATAATGATTAAAACTTATTTGGAGAATAATCATTTTTTAGTTGTATTAAACACAACAAAAATTAAATCTGATTTAGATTTGGAAGTTTTTGATATCAACGGGCAGCAAATTGTTTATCATACACTAAAAAATAATAATGGACAATATACTTATGATTTAGATTTGCGCTACGTAGCCAAAGGGGTTTATATGGTAAAAATAGGCAATGATAAGTTTGTCAAGATTAAGAAGATAATTGTGCGGTAAACTTATGGCTGATAAAACTAAAAAACCCTGATTTTTCGAAATCAGGGTTTTTTATAGATTAAATTTTAAAATTTAAGCCTCATCATTGACCAATTGTCCAATGGCTTTGTCAAAAACTTCAAATGGTGCCACACCGACTTGTCTGCCAATGGCTTCACCATCTTTAAAAACCAAAATAGTCGGGATATTTCGCACACCGTATTCAGCTGCATACTTTTGTTCTTTGTCCACATCTACTTTGGCCACGACAATTTTGTCACCGTATTTTTGCTCTAATTGGTCCATTACAGGAGCCACCATTCTACAAGGGCCACACCATACAGCCCAAAAGTCTACTACTACAGGTTTGTCCGATTTTAAAACGACATCTTCAAAAGTGTCATCCGTTACTACTACTGGCATATTTTTTATGATTTTATGGATTAATACAAATTTTTATGCAAAAATACACAATATTTTTATTATTCTATAAGGTGTATCATCCCATCTTTTTATTTAACTATCAAGATTTTTTATAAAGTGCCTGTGTGTGTTAAATTAATTTCCATAAAAATGTATTTTTCCATTTAGTTTAATTAAATTGCCTTTTAAAACTTATTTTGAAAAGCGATGAAAAAGATTTTGTTTATTATTTTATTACTTTCTGCAATGGCTTGTCAAACGCAAAAAAAAGAAACTATGTCAGAGAAAAAAACTTATAAATTTACTAACGATTTAATTCACGAATCCAGTCCTTACTTATTGCAACATGCGCACAATCCTGTTCATTGGCATCCCTGGGGGAAGCAGGCTATCGATGAAGCTAAAAAATCTAATAAACTTATGATTATTAGTATTGGTTATGCGGCTTGTCACTGGTGTCATGTTATGGAGCACGAAAGTTTTGAAGATACTACCGTTGCCAAATTAATGAACACTTATTATGTACCTGTCAAGGTTGACAGAGAAGAACATCCTGATGTTGATAAAATTTACATGAGCGCTGTCCAGCAATTGACCGGCCGTGGCGGGTGGCCTTTAAATGTGGTGGCGCTACCCGATGGCCGACCGGTTTGGGGCGGTACATATTTTCCAAAACGCCAATGGATGCAGGCTTTACAACAAATTGCCGAAATGTGGCAAAATAACCCTGATAAATTATATACAGTAGCCAATCAATTGGAACGTGGTATTAAAGCGGCAGAAATCATCCGTCTCAATAATGACCAAAAGCCTTTTACCAAAGAAACCATCCGGCAAGCTTTAAAGTTTTGGAAGCAATATAAAGACAATAAATATGGCGGTTTTAACCGTGCGCCCAAATTTCCCATGCCGTCACAATACCGCTTTTTGCTCCGGGCGGGCTATCAATTGGAAGATGCTGATATTTTAGATTTTGTCAAATTAACTTTAGATAAAATGGCGCAGGGCGGCATTTATGATCATGTTAATGGCGGTTTTGCCCGCTATTCCACCGACTTAAAATGGCACATTCCGCATTTTGAAAAAATGTTATATGACAATGCCCAACTGGTAAGTCTCTATTCAGATGCTTATAAAATATATAAAGAACCGGACTATACCGATATAGTTAAACAAACATTAGCCTTTGTCGAAAAAGAATTGATGGATGATACCGGCGCTTTTTATTCATCTTTAGATGCCGATAGTTTAAATAAGGAAGGCGACTTAGAAGAAGGCGCTTATTATGTCTTCACAAAAGAGGAACTGGAAAAAACGATTGGGACGGATTTCCCTTTATTCAAAGAATATTTTAATATTAACCATTACGGACTTTGGGAAGATGGTAAATATCACTTGATAAAAAAAATGTCAGATGGGGAATTTGTAAAACAATATAACATTGACTTGTCTAATTTAAAACAAAAAGTGAGGCAGTGGCGATATAAATTGCAAAAATTACGTAGTGAGCGTCCGCGTCCCCGCTTAGACGATAAAACGCTAACCTCGTGGAATGCCCTTATGCTCAATGCCTATGTCGATGCCTTTAAAACATTTGGAACTTCCCATTATTTAAGCATTGCGCGTCAAAACGCTGACTTTTTATTGGCGCATCAAGTTAAAGACGATGGCGGATTATACCATAGTTATAAGCAAGGTAAAAGCAGCATTGAAGCTTATTTAGAGGATTATGCTTTTTTAATCAAAGCTTTAATCAATTTGTATGAAGCAACCGGCGAGTCTAAATATTTATTAAAGGCAAACCAATTTAATGACTATATCTTGCAAAATTTTTATGATAAGAAATCTGGTTTGTTCTATTTTACCCACCACAACAAAAAAGATTTGCTGACACGTCCCATGGAAACGGACGATAATGTCATTCCTTCTTCAAATGCAGTAATGGCTGAAAATTTATTTATACTGGGCCATTTTTTCGAAAAACCGGATTATATCCAAAAAAGTCGACAAATGTTACATAACATTCTGCCTAAAATAAAATCTTATCCGGCCGGCTATTATTATTGGCATAATGATATGCTCGATCATTTGGGACCTTTTTACGAAATAGCCATTGTAGGGGATAAAGCTGCTGAAAAAGCAAGCGAATTTTTCCATTATTATATCCCTAATAAAATCCTGGCTTTTAGTTTGTCTCCTTCTGATTTGCCCTTGCTCAAAGACCGGTATGTGGCCGGTAAAACTTATATTTATTTGTGTGTTAATAATACCTGTCAATTGCCCGAAACCGAGGTTAAAGAGATTATAAAAAAAATCAAGGTAAAATTGTGAGATTTATCATTTTATTATATATTTGCCTAATCAAAAATATATTTAAGTTATGAAAAAATTAGGATTATTATTACTAGCCATGATGATGATAAGTTTATCATCTTGTGGAGGCGACAACGCCAAAAAAGCTAAAGAAGGTGCAGAGCAAGCTGTAGAAGCTACTAAAGATGCCGCTAAAGAAGCAACGGAAAAAGCAGAAGAAGCAACTGAGAATGCTGCCGATGCTGCTGACAAAGCAGAAGAAGCCGCTGAAAAAACAGCTGATAATGCTAAAGAAGCTGCTGCTGATGTAGATGGCAAAGCTTTATTTACCAGCAATGGATGTATTGCTTGTCACCAAATGGACAAAAAAACCGTTGGACCTGCAGTTAAAGAAATTGCTGCTGCTTATGCCGGTAAAAAAGACGACTTGATCAAATTCTTAAAAGGTGAAGGTAAAGCTATTGTTGACCCTGCTCAATTTGCTGTAATGCAACCCAACCTGAATACCACTAAAAATTTAAGCGATGCTGAATTATCAGCTTTAGCCGATTATATGTTAAGTGCAAAATAATTTTTGCTAATTAGCACAAAAAGCCGCTCATTCGAGCGGCTTTTTTTATGTTCAATTGTTGTTTAAAAAAAATATTTTAATGTTAAAAAACCTGTATTTTTTTCAATAGTTAATAGTTTGTTAACTCAAAAATAATCTTTTTAAAAAGATTATTTTATTTTAGCACCTCAACTTAATAACTTAACTATGAAAAAAATTACCTATGCAAGTTTGTTCATTTTCTTGCTATTTTTAAATGCTTGTCAAAAAAATGAAAAAGATACACTGCAAAATAATAGTGCACAACCCGAAATTAACAAGCCTTACACAGGCAGGCAGGTAGCAGAATACATTGATCGTACCTACCAATTAAATGACCGCTTTGATTGGTCATTGGCAGATGATGTTGTTTTATGGAGTGCGGCTCTGTCAGGCCAACATATAATCTCTGTCGGTATTGGTAAAAACATTAATGGTAAAAAAGCTTTTGATGCTAAAACCATTTTACATGATTTAAGTGATATTGAAGGTAAACCTGTTTCAGAAATCCTGATTTATCAAGACAATGATTTGCATTATATCGATGTTTTGGTAACGAAACTGGAGAGTATTAAAATGTTACGTGGACTTAAAGATATCCGGTATATCGAACCAACAGGCTATGATTATTTTTCATATGTGCAAAACAAAAGTGCGTCCGGTTGTACTACCAATTCGGATAATATTTCTTCGGCTGATTATGGTACACTTCCATCCGGTGCCAAAGTGCCTTGGAGTTATTACAAACATAATATCGACAAAGCTTGGCGTTACAGCAAAGGACGTGGTATCGGGGTTGGTGTTATCGACACCGGTATTTCTAATTATCAAGCTAATTTAGGCAGTAAATTTGACGATTTTTACGGTGGTCGTTATGTTCAAAAATATGGTACTTATATCGACTCAAACTGGTATTGGTCAACTAATTATGATGGTTATCATGATAAATGTGGACACGGGACTTGTACGACCTCTTCTGTTGGTGCGCCTAATAATAACAATCATTTGCCGGTTGGGGTGGCTTACGAATGTAACTTGGTGTCTTACCGTGCAACAGCCGATGTGGTTCTTAACGACTATCATGAACGCAAAGGGGTGACCATGGCCCTAAAAGCTTTAGCTAACCGTAGTGATATCAAAATTATTTCAATGTCTATAGGCTATCCTTGGTCTATTGGTAATATTAAAGATGCGGTTAAGTATGCTTATAATCATGGTAAATTAATTTTTGCAGCCGGCGGAACCTCTACTTCTTATACCAATTGGTATCCGGTAATTTTCCCGGCAAGCATGTCCGAAACAGTTGCAGTTACCGGTATTGAAGAAGGCACAGGTTATAACGAATGCGATGTGTGTCATACCGGTAGTAAAATTGACTTTACTTATGTTATGGAACGTGGCAATAATCATCATCAACCGGTAGTAGGATATTATAATAATACATCCAGATACTTTGGTGGCTCTTCCGTGGCTACAGCTTCTACAGCTGGTATAGCCGCATTGGTATGGGCACGTTACCCTTCATGGAACCGCAACCAAGTGTTGGATCGTTTGAAACGTTCCGCCCATTTTTATCCTTATAAGAATGGTGATTTTGGCTATGGTAACATTGATGCTTTAAAAGCCGTTAGAGGTTATTAAAATATTTTTACTCTAAATTTAAATCCCCGTTTTATGTAAATGGGGATTTTTTATGTAAAAAAATAAAACTTATCATTTTTTATTTTCATAAAATATTTTATTATTGTTATTATTAATAATTTTTTAACATATGAGAATTCAAATTTTGTTTTTTTTAAGTATTAGCTTTATCTTAGGTGCTTTTAAAGTACCTCATAATCAATTGATTTTAAAAACTTATCATCAACATGATGCACCACCTAAAATGCCTGAAATTATGCTTCAGAAAGGATGCAATCTATGCCATACCGGTGAAAAAACTATTGTTGGTCCCAGTTTTAAGACCATTTCTTTGACTTATAAAGGCGATAGACAAAAATTGTTAAACTTTTTAAATGGCCAATCTGATGCAATTGTAAATCCGGAAGAATTTACTTACATGAAACCGGTTATAAATGAATTAAAGCATATTTCTGATGCTGACAAGAAAAAAATAGTTGATTATATTTTAAGCTTCAAGTAGAATAAAAAAAGAGCGGCTCATTTTGGAGTCGCTCAATTTTTTAAATCTTTTATTTGAATGCCTGAATACCAGTAATATCATAACCGGTTATCAGTAAATGGATGTCGTGGGTACCCTCATATGTTATAACTGATTCAAGATTCATCATATGGCGCATTAACGGATATTCGCCGCTAATACCCATGGCACCTAAAATTTGACGGGCTTCGCGGACTATTTTAAGTGCCATATCCACATTATTACGTTTGGCCATCGAAATTTGAGCCGCAGTTGCTTTGTTTTGGTCCCGTAAGGTTCCCAAACGCCAAACTAATAATTGTGCTTTGGTTATTTCCGTAATCATTTCGGCTAATTTTTTTTGTTGCAATTGAAAACTTGCTATTGGCTTGCCAAATTGCGTACGTTCTAAAGCATAGCGCAAGGCTGTATCATAGGCATCCATGGCTGCGCCAAGGGCGCCCCAAGCAATACCGTAGCGGGCAGAGTCCAGACAAGTTAATGGGCCGCGTAAACCATCGGCTTCGGGCAACAAGTTTTCTTTGGGGACTTTGACATCTTGAAAAATTAACTCACCGGTTGCAGAGGTTCTCAATGACCATTTATTATGTGTTTCAGGCGTTGAAAAACCTTCCATGCCACGTTCAACAATTAATCCTTTAATACGACCAGTTTCATTTTTGGCCCATACAATGGCTATATCTGCAAAAGGTGCATTAGAAATCCACATTTTAGCACCATTTAGCAAGTAATGATCGCCTTTATCTACAAATTTGGTTTCTATGCCGCCAGGGTTTGAGCCATGGTTGGGTTCTGTCAAACCAAAGCAGCCCATTAGTTCGCCGGTGGCCAGTTTAGGTAAGTATTTTTTCTTTTGTGTTTCGCTCCCAAATTTCCAAATAGGAAACATTACCAAAGATGATTGTACAGATGCTGTTGAACGAATCCCCGAATCGCCTCTTTCTAATTCTTGCATTAGTAAGCCATAAGACATATAATCGAGACCAGGTCCGCCATATTCTTCCGGAATAAAAGGGCCGAAAGCGCCTATTTCGCCTAGTCCTTTAATAAGGTGTTTTGGAAATTCGGCTTTTTGGGCATAATCTTCTATAATTGGGGTTACTTCGCGTTTGACCCATTCGCGTGCTGCATCGCGTACTAATTTATGTTCGTCTGACAATAATTCGTCAACCTGATAATAATCGGGATGCTTAAATAAATCTTGTGCCATGGTGTAAAAAATTAATAGTTTTGGCAAACATAATAATTTGCCAGCAGAAAAAACCTGTCAAAGCATATTTTTTTAACAATTGTCTTGGATGGGTTATGACGATTTTGATTTACCGGTGTTGTAACCATTTTTCAGGATTTAAACTTTTGGTGTTTTTATAAATCCGGAATTTAAGCTCGGTTTTCCCATTGGCATCCGTTGCAACTTTGCCTATAACTTGTTTGGTTTTAACTGTTTCGCCGGGTTTTACATAGACTTCTTTTAGGTTGCCGTATATGCTCAAATAGTTTCCGTGTTTTATAAAAACAGCATTGTTTCCGCCCGGTATCAATTGAATTTGTAAAACTTTGCCATCAAAAACAGCCCGTACTTTACTGCCGGGTACTGTTGCTAAGTAAATTCCGTTATTAACTACCATCACATTTTTAAAAATCTCGTGGGGTTGTTTACCATATTTCCGGGTTATATAGGCTTTTTTTACCGGCCATGGCAATACGCCTTGATTGGCAGAGAATTTAGCCGATAGCTTTTTACCTTCGGGAGTTAAGAAAAATTTAGAGGCATGTCTTTTCCCTTTTTTTACTTTACGATTGGAACGTGCAATGGCTTTTTTAATTAAGTTTTCTATTAGTTTGTCAATTTTGGCTTGCTCCCGTTGTTTTGTTTTTATTTGTTTGAGATAATAGCTTTTGCGTTGTTTTATTTTTTTTACGATGGCCAATTGCTTGGCACTTTCCAAAGCAATTTGTTTTTGTTCCTCTTGATAGTTTTCAAATAGTTTTTGTTTGGCCGTTTTATTTTTTTCTAATTTACTTTTTAGCCGTGTTAAGTCCTGTTTTTTCTGCGCAATTTCTTGTGCTTGCTTTTTGCGATAGCGGGCATATTGTTTTAAATATTGTGCTCGTTTAAAAGCCTGTTGAAAACTTTTGGCCGAAAAAAGGAAATATAATTTATCTTGACGCGAACGCGTATTGTACGATCGTCTAATCATTTTGGCATAGTCTGCTTTAAGCTTGTCTATCTCGCCGGACAACGCTTTACTTTCAGCTTCTATTTTCCGGATTTGTTGGTTTATTTGATTTATTTCGCGTTTTAAATTATTGATTAAGCGTTGCCTGATGTTTATTTTACGTTTTATTTGGTTGTATTGGTCTAAAGCATTGCTTTCTGTTTTTTTGGTTTGGAGCAATTGTTTGTTAATTTGCAAAATTTCCTTTTGCAGTTTTAGACGTTTGTTTTCCAGTTTTTTTTGTAAATCGGTTTGGCCGGACATTGTCTGGACAGCTAAAATAAGCAGGATTGTAGAAAAAATCTTATAAGGACTGATCATATTGGTTTTAATAAATACAAATTTACAAATCTAATTTTAATTGCTCCGGTGGCAACAAAGTAAAGCTTTTACGGTGATACACACAACTGCCGTATAATTTAATTCCTTCCCGGTGTTTGGCTGTTGGATAACCTTTGTTGTTTTGCCAATCATATTGTGGAAATTCTTGATGAATTTTTTTCATGTATTCATCCCGGTGTGTCTTTGCCAAAATAGATGCGGCTGCTATGCTTAAATATTTGGCGTCACCACCTATAATGGTTGCATGGGGAATGTCTTGATAAGGTTTAAATTTATTGCCATCGACTAAGATAAAATCCGGCCGTATGCGCAATTGGTCCAAAGCTTTGTGCATAGCCAAGATAGAAGCATTTAAAATATTGATTTCGTCAATTTTATTTTGATCGACAAAGGCAACAGCCCATGCTAACGCTTCCTGTTCTATTTTAATTCGCAAAATATTTCGGTCTTCTTCGGTTAATTTTTTACTGTCATTTATTTTTCGACTGCGGTAGCCTTTTTTAAAAATAACTGCTGCAGCCACCACAGGCCCAGCCAAACAGCCTCGACCAGCTTCATCGCAGCCGGCTTCATATTGATTTTTACGATTATAAAATAATTTCATAGTAAAAAATAAATACAAAGATACAATTATAGATTATTTTTGTCTTTAAAAATTATTAATCAGATCCTTTTAATAAATTTTCCATTTTTCAATGTCTTTAATATCCGCTAAAAGTGCTTATCTCATAACTCATTAAGCTTCATAAACTCTATACACAACAACCGAAAATTCCCAAGAAATCTCTATATTTGTCCCAAGTATTCTTTCATTTCTTGATTATTTTAAGCGAGCTGAGTAAGGTTAACCCAGCTATAACACAAATCCTTCCGTGTGGTAGTTTGAAATTTTAATAAAGAGCTACAATCAGAGAAAATGTCATTACATAGCAAATTATTATATTAGAGGCATTAGCCGTTGAGAAGGTATGCTTAAAGATATAGTTATATTTGATGTGTTTTGATACTATAAACCACACGATGTAATCGTGCGCAAGATAAACGATTTTAATAATCCAATGATTTTTAAGATAAAAATTAATTATAAGGCTATTTATAAAAATAGTAAATAAATTTTTAATATAGATAAGTTATATGTCTTTTATAGGTTTTTTATTTGGACATTAATATTAATTTGAGGTATAATTAGTAAGGAGAATACCGGAATTCCTAATATATTTTTCTTTCAGTTTTTGTTTCTTAATTTCCTCCTGCTACCGCCAGCTTGTAGCTGGTGGTCGTCTCTTCTTAAAAAAAATCGTGTGGCAAAAGTTAAAAAATAAACCAAAAGACGCTTTATTCGAGCGTTTTTTTGGTTAATAGCAACCATTTTTTGAGGAATACCCCAAAAACTTTTTTGGTATTTAAAGTTTCCTTTGTATATTTGCTTATTAAATTTTTAGTAATGAAAGATAAAATTGTAAAACATTCAGCTGATTTGCATTTTAAATATGGTATTAAAAATGTCACAATGGATCAATTAGCCAAAGAATTAGGTATATCTAAAAAAACAATTTATCAGTATTTCGAAAATAAAAATGATTTGGTACGACAAACAGTCGATTATATCTTTGATCAGATACAAACTCAAATAGATCACATTTGTTTGATGAAGCTTAACCCTTATGAAGAGTTGTTGCGTATTAAAAAAATAGTTAAAGATATGATGGTCAAAGCCGATGTGTCACCGCATTATCAATTGAAACGGTATTATCCTGATATTGCCAAGGATTTAGAAGAACGGAAATTTAAAAGCATTATGGAATGCCTGGAGCATAATCTGAAAAAAGGCATTAAAGCGGGTTATTACAAAGAAAATTTAGATAAAGAGTTTGTCAAGCGCATGTATTTTTTAAATACGCTGAATATCAATAATCCGGAATTATTTCCCCCTGAACAATTTGACCGGAAAAAAACAATGGATACTTTTTTGAATATGTTTTTATCCGGTATTTCAACCAAAAAAGGACGAAAAAAATTAAAAGAAACTTTAAATAATTTTAAATAACATTTTTATGAAATACCTATATGTGTTAGCTTTTATGCTGACAATGCAGTTATCCGGTGCACAAGAGCAAGCCGGTTTTAGTTTGCGCGATGCTATCAACTACGGTCTGTCTCATAACGATAAGGTTTTGCAAGCAAGAAACAATCTGTTAAAAGCCCGTAAAAAAGTATGGGAAACTACAGCTATTGGTCTGCCGCAGATTGACGCTTCTGCCGCCTATCAAAATTTTATTAAGCAACCGGTTCAGTTATTGCCCGCCAGGATTTTCAATCCACAAGCACCGGACGGAACTTATATCCCCGTTAAATTCGGTACTGATCAAAATATGAAATGGTCTGCAAAACTTAAACAACTCATTTTCAATGGTTCTTATTTGGTGGGTTTGCAATCCTCGCGTACCTATAAAAAAATTACTGAAAATGCTTTGGTCAAAACACGCCAAAAAATAAAAGAGGCTATTGTAAGTGCTTATGGTAACGCTTTGCTAACAGACGAAAGTCTTAAAATAATGAAAAAAAATATAGCTGTGGTCGAAAAAAATCTTTTTGAAGTAAAACAAATGTACCAAAACGGCTTAGTTGAACAAACTGACGTTGAACAACTGCAAATCACCTTATCAAATTTAAAAAACCAATTTGATTATTTACAACGAATGAAGGTGGTGGCATACCAAATGCTTAATTACACGTTGGGCCGACTGGTTGATGCACCGCTTCATTTAACTGATACATTGGATAGTTTAAAAGAGCAATCCATGCAGTTAGATTTACTGCAAAAACCTTTTGTCCCCGAAAAGAATATTGATTACTTGATGGCTAAAAATCAACAAAAAGCCAAGAAATTACAACTCAAATACGAAAAAAGCAAGGCTTTGCCCACCATAGCAGCATTTGTCAATTATGGTAAAAACGCTTATAACAATAGCTTTGACTTTTTTAAGGATAACCAATCTTGGTATGAACAATCCTTATTCGGCATCACTGTCAATTTACCCATTTTTAGCAGCTTTGGGCGTTCTGCCAAGGTAAAACAGGCCAAACTCGATTACGAAAATGCCCGGATAGCTTTTGCTGCTAAGCAAAAGGAGCTGACTTTAAAATACCATCAAACCAAAGCGGCTTTAGAACATAGTTTTAAAAATTATAAGGTGGCCAGGCAAAATATGGCGCTTGCCGAAAAAATTGAACATAAAGAGACTATTAAATTTAAAGAGGGAATTGGTAATAGTTTTCAACTAAATCAAGCACGTATGCAATTGTACCAAACCCAACAACAATATCTTAAGTCTATAATCGAAATTGTAAATAATAAAATTGCCCTCGAAAATTTATTGGGGCTGTAAATCTTCTTTTAAAAATCATATCTTATGAAAAAATATCTTTCCGCATTGAGTTTAATCTTATTATTGCAGGCTTGTCAAACTAAAACAAAGGCCGTTGGCCCGGAAAATTTGCAAGCCAAAAAAGAAAAAATTGTTGCACAAATTGATAGTTTGAACCGCCTTTTAACGCAAATCGATAAACAATTGATGACCAACGAATCTGCTTCTATTCCCAAAATTGATGCGATGGTGGTCCTCCCCAAATCATTCACACATTATATCGATTTGCAAGGCAACGTCGATACCGATGGCAATGTATTGGTCGTGCCCGAAGCGATGGGAACTGTTAAAAAAGTATTTAAAAATGAGGGCGATTTTGTGCGCAAAGGTCAGACAATCCTTATATTGGATGACCGGGTGATCAGAAATCAAATAGATGAAGTCAAAACACAATATGCTTTGGCCAAAACAGCTTACGAACGTCAACAAAGATTATGGAAGCAGAAAATAGGGTCCGAAATGGCTTATCTGCAAGCCAAAACAAAAAAGGAAGCTTTAGAACGTAAATTGAAAACCCTTCAGGCACAATTAGATAAATTTCATGTTAAGGCGCCGGTTTCAGGCACTTTAGACGATTTAATGATCAAAGAAGGTGAAATGGCCGCGCCACAACGTCCGGTAGCGCGTTTAGTCAACTTGCAAAAAGTTTATGTTCAGGCCGATGTGTCTGAAAAATATTTGCCGGTCATTAAAAAGAATACGCTTGTTCAGGTTATTTTTTCTGAAATTAACCAACAAAGAACAGCCAAAGTAAATTATGTTGGTAATTTTATTCATCCCAATAATCGTACTTTCAAAATTCGTGTTAACTTGTCTAATAGTGATAATTTGTTAAAACCTAATTTAACAGCTAATCTTAAAATTAAAGATTTTTCAGTTGACAATGCCATTGTTTTGCCCCTTTCTTTAATTCAAGAAGACCGTCAAGGACAAAATTTTGTGTTTGTATTACAACCTGTCCCGCATGAAAAAGGTGTTTATAAAGTTGTAAAAAGAATTGTTCATATTGGCAAAACTTATAAAGACCAAGCTTTGGTAACAGATGGCTTGCATGCTGGTGACATTATTACTACTTTGGCAGGCCGCGGTTTGACCGAAGGAGATAAAGTACAAATCCAAAATATGGAGCAATTTGTAAAACAATTGCATTTATTAAAAAATAATAGTCATTTTCATGTGGTTAAAAATGGCGAATCTCTAAAAAATATTGCTAAACAGTATAATGTATCGGTTTTGCAATTAAAAAAATGGAACCGGCTAAAAGATAAAAATATCAAATCTGGTCAAAAAATTGTGGTTAAACAATAGTTATTAATCAAATTAAAAGAAAATCACAATGAAAAAAATATTTAAAGAATTTAGCTTGTCGACCGGTGCATTAAAAAACGTCAATACGGTCAAATTGATTATTGCTTTGATCAGTATCGGTGGTTTATATGCTTACATCAGTATGCCACGTGAGGCATTTCCCGATGTAGCAGCACCCGAAGTTTTTGTATCGACACCCTATCCGGGCAATTCAGCCGAAGATATAGAAAATTTAATCACACGTCCCTTAGAAAAAGAATTTAAGAAAATAAAAGGTATAGATGAAATAAAATCGACATCCAAAGGCGGATTTTCAAGTATCGACATCAAATTTACTTTCGATGTAGATCCCGATAAAGCTTTAGAAGATGTTAAAGATAAGATTGACGAAGCAATGGGTGATAAAGAATGGCCCAAAGATTTACCGCAAGATCCTAAGGCTATGAAATTGGATATCTCTGAGCTGAAGCCTATCATGAATGTTAATGTATCGGGTGACTATCCGGCTGACAGGCTCAAAAAATTTGCCGAATATTTACAAGATAAAATTGAGCAATTACCACAAATTTCGGCTGCCGATATTCGGGGGGTTCAAGATAAAGAAGTAGAAGTAGCTGTCGATTTGAATAAAATGCTAAGCCGTAATGTGAGTTTTGGTAGTATTGAGCGGGCAATTCGTAACGAAAATATGACCATTTCGGCTGGCGACATTAAAGAGGATGGATTACGCCGTAATGTGCGTGTTATTGGTGAATTCAAAGACCCGAATAAAATAGGGGATATCATTATTCGTAAAGCACATGGTATGGTCACTTATCTCAGAGATGTTGCCGATGTTAAGTATAAGCAACAAGAAGCCGAAAGTTATGCTCGTGAATTTGGCCGCCCCGTAGTGATGTTAGACATTAAAAAGCGTTCTGGCGCTAACCAAATTGAAGCAAGTGACGCCATAAAGCAAATTGTGAAACAGGCTAAACATAATGTTTTTCCCAAGAATATACATGTTAGTATCACCAATGATTTATCTAATAAAACGCGTACGCAAGTTTCTGATCTTGAAAATAGTATTATTTTAGGAATGATACTTGTCATAGGCGTACTTATGTTCTTTATGGGATTTCGCAATGCACTATTTGTCGGAATAGCCATTCCACTTTCCATGTTAATGTCTTTCCTTTTACTTCATATTATGGGCGTAACGCTCAATACTATGGTTTTATTTGCTTTGGTGTTGGCACTTGGAATGTTGGTCGATAATGGTATTGTTATTGTTGAGAATATTTATCGTTTCAGACAAGAGGGTTATAAGCCTTTTGAAGCAGCAAAATATGCGGTGGGTGAAGTAGCGTGGCCTATCATTGCTTCAACGGCAACTACTTTGGCTGCATTCATTCCATTGGCATTTTGGCCGGGTATTATTGGTGAATTTATGAAATACCTGCCCATTACCTTAATCATTGTTTTATCCTCTTCTTTATTTGTGGCTTTAGTTATTAATCCGGTTCTTACTATGCAGTATATGACTTTAGAAGAGAAAGCGAAACCAAAAAAAGTGGTGATAAAACGTTTTATAATTTACTTAACATTGGGTATCTTATTGTTCTTATACAAATATTTAATTTTGAAAAATCCACAGAGTGCAAAAGCTGCAGTAGCCAATGCGCTTGGTTTAATTTTTATACTGTTGTCCCTTTGGGTGCTTTTTTATAATTATATTTTGGTGGCTTCTATTAAATGGTTCCAAAATAAATTTTTACCTTGGTTAGAGGTTGTTTACGAAAAAACCTTACGCTATGCACTCAAAGGTAAAAATGTTTATGTTTTTTTCTTTGGTACAGTTTTGTTATTGGTATTTTCAATATCCTTGCTAAAAATATTTCCGCCCAAAACCAGTTTCTTCCCCAATACCCAACCCAATCAAATTTATGTTTTTATAGAACATCCTGTTGGAACAGATATTGAGGTGGTCGATAAATTCACAAAAAAAATAACCAAAAAAATTGAAAGTTATTTTAACCGTAAACATTACAATTATCTTTTAACTTCAATTATAGAACAGGTGGGTGAAGGTACCGGCGACCCTAACAAAGGTGTGCAAGGTGGCAAAACACCTAATAAAGCCAAAATTACCTTAGATTTTGTGGATTATAAATATCGCAAAGGTGTTAATACGTCAAATATTTTAAATGATATACGGAAATTAGTCAGTGGCTATGCCGGTATTAAAATTTCCGTTGACAAAGATCAACACAAGCCGCCTACCGGTGCGCCTATCGATTTAGAACTGATTGGTGATGATTATGATCAGTTACTTGAGCAGGCTGTAAATGTAAAAAAATATCTGGACAAAGCGCAAATTCCCGGTATTGAAGAATTACAAATTGATGTGGATAAAAACAAACCTGAATTACCCGTTTATGTCGATCGTGAAAAGGCAGGGCGGTTGGGAATTAAAACTGCACAAATCGGGATGGCTTTGCGTACTTCAATATATGGTAATGAAGCAGACAGATTCAAAGATGGCGATGACGATTATCCCATCAATGTCAGGTTAGATAAAAAATACCGTTATGACAGGCAGCATTTACTCAACCAACATATTATATATCGCGACCAGCAAACCGGCAAACTCGTCAGTGTGCCTATTTCAGCAGTGGCACAAATGAAGTCTGCCTCAACTTTTAGTGCAATCAAAAGAAAAGATTTGAAAAGAGTTATTTCTATTACTTCCAATGTCCTGGAAGGCTATAATGCGAACGAAATAGTAGCAAAGTTAAATAATTTAATGAAAAATTTCAATTTGCCTCAGAACATAAAGTATGAATTTCAAGGCGAGCAAAAGGAAATGAAAAAGAATATGAGTTTCTTATTAAAAGCTTTAGTGATTGCTATTTTCTTGATTTTTCTTATTTTAGTGACACAATTCAATTCATTTACTACGCCGTTTATCATTCTTATGACCGTGGTGCTTAGTATGATTGGTGTGTTTCTTGGTTTAATTTTGATGCATCAAGATTTTATAGTGGTAATGACCATGATTGGCATCATATCACTTGCCGGGATAGTGGTAAACAATGCCATTGTCCTGTTAGATTACACTTTGTTGACTATTAAACGCAAACGTTTAGAAGCTGGCATTGATGAGGATTCCATACCTACACCCACACATATTGTTTACGAAAGTCTGGTCGAAGCAGGCAAAACCCGTTTACGTCCTGTATTGCTTACAGCCATCACTACGGTTTTAGGACTGATTCCTTTGGCTATTGGTTTAAATATTGATGTAATCGGCCTTTTTACACATTTTGATCCTGATATTTATTTAGGTGGCGAAAATGTGGCATTTTGGGGACCTATTGCCAAAGCCGTTATCAACGGTTTAAGTTTTGCGACTTTTTTAACTTTGATTATAGTTCCGGTTATGTTTTTTCTTCAATTTCGATTAAAGCGCCGCTTTGGCGGGCATGTTTAAATCAATATTAAAGATAT
>Ga0256831_1000213_pt1 | contig 31335 bp, 27 predicted proteins | sample 132544metaG_FD_189087 | JGI IMG/M metagenome (GOLD analysis project Ga0256831, IMG submission 189087) | Hydrothermal vent microbial communities from Lau Basin, Pacific Ocean - 132-544 | ecosystem: Environmental > Aquatic > Marine > Hydrothermal vents | place: Pacific Ocean: Lau Basin | collected... | reverse complement strand
GAATTACAGAAGTTTACTTATGACAACAAGCTTTCCAAGCTCTTTATGTATGCCACAGTATTGTGGGGTGCGGTAGGGCTTCTTGTGGGCTTGACAGCAGCATTTGAGCTTATTTTCCCAAGCTGGAATGGTGGAATACCCTGGCTTACTTTTAGCCGTATTCGTCCGTTACATACCAATGCTGCTATTTTTGCATTTGTTGGAAACGCCATTTTTCTGGCAGTTTACTATTCAACACCGCGTTTGCTGAAAACCCCAATGTTTAGCAAAACCTTAGGAAACATCCATTTTTGGGGGTGGCAGGCAATTATTGTAGCCGCTGCCATTACTCTTCCTTTGGGTTTTACCCAGTCGAAAGAGTATGCCGAGTTGGAATGGCCCATCGACCTTGCCGTTGTAGTGGTTTGGGTAGTATTTGGTATTAACCTTATTGGTACCCTTGTAAAACGTAGAATCAAGCACATTTATGTGGCCATATGGTTTTACATTGCCACCTGGGTAACAATTGCAGTTTTATACATCACCAATAACATGGCGCTGCCTGTTTCCATGATGAAAAGTTATTCGGTTTATGCCGGAATACAAGATGCTCTGGTACAGTGGTGGTATGGCCACAATGCGGTTGCATTTTTCCTTACAACACCATTCCTTGGGTTAATGTATTACTTTATTCCAAAAGCATCAAATCGTCCGGTGTATTCTTACAAATTGTCCATAATTCACTTTTGGGCACTTATCTTTTTGTACATTTGGGCCGGCCCACATCACTTGCTCTATTCTTCTTTACCCGATTGGGCACAAGCTTTGGGAGTTGTTTTCTCTATCATGTTACTTGCCCCCTCATGGGGAGGTATGATTAATGGTTTGCTTACACTGCGAGGAGCTTGGGACAAAGTTCGCGAAGATCCTATTTTGAAAATGTTCGTGGTAGGTGTTACCGCATACGGTATGGCAACATTTGAAGGGCCAATGCTTTCACTTAAAACAGTAAATGCTTTAAGCCACTTTACCGACTGGACCATTGCTCATGTTCATATTGGAACACTGGGCTGGAATGGAATGCTTACCTTTGGTATGATATATTGGATTGCACCACGCATATTTAACACAAAACTTTACAGTGTTAAAATGGCAAACATTCACTTTTGGTTGGCTACAACAGGTATGTTGTTCTTCTCTATTCCGCTTTATTTTGCCGGATTTACACAAAGTTTAATGTGGAAAGAGTTTACCGATGCAGGTGCTTTGGCATATCCTAATTTCCTCGATACTGTTACACAAATATTACCCATGTATGCCATGAGAGCCTTTGGAGGTTCACTCTATTACACTGGTATTATTTTATTTGTAATTAATGTGTGGAAAACTGCTGCTAAAGGTAAATTTGTACGTTATGAAGAAGATTCAGCTCCCGCTTTAGAAGCAGCCCCATCTCATGGACACGAAGGCTGGCATAGAAGACTTGAGGGAATGCCTGTTAAATTTACTGTTGCCGCTCTTATCGTTATCTTAATTGGTGGTATTGTGGAAATCGTTCCTATGATGCTTGTTAAAAGTAATGTGCCAACCATTTCAGCCGTTAAACCTTATACTCCGTTAGAGTTGGAAGGTCGTGATATTTATGTTCGCGAAGGCTGTTATTTGTGCCATTCACAAATGATTCGTCCGTTCCGCTCCGAAGTTGAACGTTATGGTGAGTACAGCAAAGCCGGCGAAAGTGTTTACGACCATCCTTTCCAGTTTGGTTCAAAACGTACCGGCCCCGACCTTGCTCGTGAGGGTGTAAAGACACTACCCAACTACAAGCCTAACTCATGGCACTATAATCATATGCTTGATCCGCAATCGTTGAACCCTGAGTCAATTATGCCTCCTTACCCGTGGATAATTAATGATGATTTAGATGTTTCTACATTGGCCAGTAAAATTTCTACCATGCAAACTTTGGGAGTTCCTTATCCTGAAGGATATGCTGATGGACAGGCTATGAAAGATTTGGAAAAACAGGCTAATGAGATTGCCCAAAACCTTAAAGAAGCCGGTATCGACGTCAGCGCCAAAAAAGAAATCATTGCTTTGATTGCTTATTTGCAACGTCTTGGAACCGACATTTATAAGGATGGAAATCCTGAACAATATAGCAATAAATAAACAGGTAATATTATGAAGATCGTAATGAATACATTGGAAAGGATACAGGGTGTTGAAATATACCCTATTATCTCTCTGCTTATCTTTTTCTCCTTTTTTATTGTAATGGCCTATTTTGTATTTAACCTTGATAAAGGTTATATTAAAGAAATGAAAAACATGCCATTGGAAGACGACGAAAACGATTCTTCAAATATTAATTCAGATAATAATTTGTGAAACCATAAAAAAGAAAATCCTTATGGCAACAGACGAAAATAAAAACAGCAATCTTCACAATGAAGATTATGAATATGATACCCTTACTAACGACCGCCTAATAAAAGGCCATAATTATGATGGTATCAGAGAACTTGACAATGCACTTCCACCTTGGTGGGTGTGGTTATTTTATCTTACCATTGCGTTTGCAATCATTTACTCAATAAGATTGTTTGTATTTGATGCAGATGATTTGGTTCAGGCCAAAGAGTTCAATAAAGAGATGGCTGCTTACCATGCCAAGCATGCTAAATCGGATAAAGCCGATGCTAACTTTAAAATTGCATTGCTAACTGATGACGCATCTTTGGCTGAAGGCCAAAAAACCTGGGAAAGTATTTGCGCTGCCTGTCACCTTAAAGACGGTGGCGGACTGGTTGGCCCGAATATGACCGATAACTATTGGATTCACGGTAATAAAGTGCAAGACCTTTATAAAGTGGTAACCGATGGTGTAATTGAAAAGGGGATGCTTTCGTACAAGCAGCAGCTTACCGACAAGCAACGATTGGAGGTAGTTAGTTATATACTTGAAAAATTGCAAGGGACAACACCTGCCAACCCAAAAGCACCGCAAGGAGATAAGTATTAATTAGATACTGTTTTCTTATAGACTTTAAAGGAAGCCGAATTAAACAATTCGGCTTCCTGCGTTTTTTAGAATAATTAAAATAGATAGATAATTAAATAAGTAAATGTAGGAATCATGGCTGCAAAGCAAACCAATCATAAAGGCTCTTACCGCGATAAATTAACCACGGTTGATGAGTCGGGAAAAAGAGTGTGGATATTTGCAAGAAAACCCAAAGGAAGTTTTTATAACAAACGACAGGTGCTGGCATATTTCATACTTGCTGCCTTTTACATTTTTCCATGGATAAAATACAAAGGCGAACAATTCTTAATGTTCAACATTCTGGAAAGGAAGTTTGTACTTTTCGGTACCATTTTTTGGCCTCAGGATTTTCACCTGATTGTGTTGTCATTTATTACAATGATACTTTTTATCATTTTGTTTACCATTATTTTTGGCAGGCTGTTTTGTGGTTGGGTTTGTCCGCAAACACTCTTTATGGAGTTTGTTTTTCGCAGAATTGAATACCTTATTGAAGGCGACGCGCCTGCACAACGCAGGCTTGCCAAGCAACCATGGAATTTTGAAAAAATCTGGAAAAAAACTGTTAAACAGATACTTTTTTATGCCATTGCCTTTTACTCAGGCTTTACCTTTTTGGCTTATATCATAGGTGTAGATGAATTATTGGCAATAGTACATGAAGGCATTGCTGCGCATTTGGGTGGATTCATCGGATTACTTATTTTTTCAGGTGTATTCTATTTTGTATTCGCCTTTTTTCGCGAACAGGTTTGTACCATTGCCTGCCCTTACGGTAGGTTACAAAGTGTGCTTATCGACCCCAAAACCCTTATTGTTGCATACGATTTCAAACGTGGCGAGCCTCGTGGCCCCATCTCTAATCCTGAAAATGGTGATTGTACCAACTGTAACATGTGTGTTCAGGTTTGCCCCACCGGAATTGACATCAGAAATGGAACGCAACTGGAATGTATCAACTGTACTGCCTGTATTGATGCTTGTAACTCAACCATGAAAAAAGTTAACAAGCCCAAAGGGCTTATCCGATATGATTCGGAGGAGGGTATCGAAAAGGGCGAACATCATTTGTTTAGTACACGAACCATTTTTTATTCGGTTGTTCTATCAGCTCTTTTGATATTTGTAGCTTTTTTGTTTTACCAGCGAGGTGACTCGGAAACAGTGATTTTAAGAGCTCGTGGAACGCTTTATCAGGAAATGGGCGACAGTTTGAGTAATATTTACAATTATCAGGTGGTTAATAAATCGCGTGAGCCCATTGATGTGGTTTATAAAGTTGAAACAGTTCCCGGAAGAGTTAAAAATATTGGAGGAAACATTGTAGTTAAAAAAGGTGAAATTGCCAAAGGTACATTTCTTGTTATTGTGCCACGAAGTGCGCTAAAACAATCGAAAACTCCCATTGTAATTGGAATTTATCATAATGGGGTCAGGAAGGAAGGGTACAAAACAATGTTTGTTGCTCCTAATAATCTTGATAAATAATAAAACAAAAGCCGAATGAAAATTAAATGGAATTGGGGTACAAAAATTACCATTGCCATAATTCTTTTTGTATCCATGATACTGGGGTTTGTTTATACAGCAACTCAAAACCCAATCATCTTGGTTGAAAAGGATTATTATCCTAAGGGATTACAGTATCAATCGCAGATTGATAAAATAAAAAATGCTGCTGATTTTAAAGCAGGTATGGTTTTTAAACAAAATAAGGGTCAACTGTTTTTAAAAATTCCGAAAACCGCACCCGATTCGGGAACCATTACATTTTACAGGCCTAACGAAGAAAAGGCATTTGACATAGTGGAGCCTGTATCTGCCAACAAAAGCATTGATGTAACCTTTCCAAAAGAGCGCTTCAAAATGGGGTTTTATGTGCTTAAAATCTTATGGTGGCAAAACGGCAAAGGATATTTTATTGAGAAAAAAGTATTTCTGACATGATGTATGTTATTACTGCCTTGACAATAGGACTTGTGGGCAGCTTGCATTGTATTGGCATGTGTGGCCCCATTGCCGTTGCCCTCCCATTGGGTAACAAAGGTTGGGGATACCGGGTGTTTGGAGGTGTAACATACAATGTTGGCAGAATCATCTCCTATGCTGTACTTGGTGCGATATTTGGTTTGTTAGGACAGGGAATTGAAATGGCAGGCCTTCAAAAATGGGCTTCCATTTTAATAGGTGCGGTAATGGTTTTGTCTGTGCTGTTCCCGGCACTTTTTAAAGGTAAAATAAAAATTGAGCAGGTGTTTTTCGGCTATGCCGGAAAAATGATAGGCAAGTTCAGAAAGCTCTTTACCATCAGCTCCATTCCATCACTATTTTTAATTGGTATTTTAAATGGTTTTTTGCCCTGTGGGCTTGTATATGTAGCCATTGCCGGCGCCATAAATACCAATAGCTTTTACGATGGCATCCTGTTTATGATTCTTTTTGGTCTGGGAACCTTGCCGGTAATGCTGGCTATTCCCCTGCTGGGAAATATGATTGGCCAAAAAGTAAGAAGAAGATTCAGCGGCATCCTAAATATATTTATTGTTATTTTGGGTTTGTTGTTTATCTTGCGAGGGTTGTCACTGGGTATTCCTTACCTCAGCCCTCCTAATAAAATGCTTAAACCCCATAAAAAAATGATGATGCATGGTAGTAAGCATCAAATGATGAATAAGGATACAACTTATAAAATGAAATAATTATTAACCTAAAATTATAGTATTATGAAAAAACATCTTTCAGTAATTTCACTTTCAATGCTGCTTTTTATCGCAGCATTTTCGTACAGTTTTAAAGCAAAAACGGTAACTGTTAACAATAAAATCGTTGTGGTTCCCGATGACGCAGCAACCAAATATGCCAAAGGTTTTGAAATCTACAAAGCCAAATGTGTAGCTTGTCATCAATTATCAGGTGAAGGTGTACCGAGTGCATTTCCTCCGCTTAAAAACTCTGATTATCTGTTGGCCGATAAAAAACGTGCAGTACAACAGGTTTTAAACGGATCTAACCACGAAATTACCGTTAACGGCGCCAAATACTCCATTGCCATGCCTGCTCAGGTTGACAACTATGAAGATGCCGTTGCCGTTATCAACTACGTGCTGAATGCCTGGGGAAACAATGGCGGCACCATTACCGTTGATGAAGTTAAAGACATTGAGATTAAGCGATAAGATTATAGCTGAAGAATAAAAAAAGGTGTTCGTATCTGGCGAACACCTTTTTTATTGGAGTTTATTAACGCCTCCCTCCTCGTTTAACAGGACGGGCAGCGGCGGGTTTTCTTACAGGTTTGTGTGCCGGTTTAGCAGCAGGCTTCATTGTCGGTTTATGAGCCGGCTTTTTTGTTGGAGTGATTGACGGCCTCGCAGCAGGCTTTTTCGAAGGGGTTTTAGCAGGTTTGGTACTTGGTTTATGCATATACGACTTAGAAGGCTCTGAAGCTGGTTTCGTCTTGGGTTTCCAGTTTTTATCCACCGGTCGGGTAGTAGGCTTAGCTTTTGCTTTATTACCATTTGCCGGCTTCGTATAGTGTTGAGGGCGTTGCTTTGCCTTGTTGTTTACAATGCGTTTTTGATACGACCGGTCAGGGTGTTTTCTTGCGTAATCATTTTTACTTACCCGTTTTTGCATGTTTACACTGTTCTTGTTTACCCTCACATTGGTTCGGTTATAGGTATTGTGAACATTAACATGAACATGGATATTTTGACGATATCTGTATGGAGGGTAAGGTCTCCATGGATGATAATAGGGAGGATAGTAACCCCAGTAAAACGGCGAATGCCACGGCCTGTATAAAGATCCCCAAAAAAATGTGAAAATAATGGGTGGGTGAACATAAACAGGCTGTATAATGTAATCGGGACCATACATATACACATCGCCTATAACCTGAACTTTAGTATCTCCACTTTTATCTTTAACTACATCAATGGTGGCAACATCCTGATACTCATCTTTGCCAATAACCGCTTGTATTACTATTACATGTGCATTTTTATCAGAAGTTTCAACCACTCGCAGATAATCTACTTCACCGTCATTGTTCAAATCAAGATTCGATATTTTAAGTTCGGGGTCATTGAGCTTTTTCTCAAAATCTTCCAAATCTTTTGCTTCGCCAAAAACCGAAGCTACTGCCTCAAGGTCTAAATTTTCGCTAATGTCAGCACTCTTTGCTTCCACAGTAGTAACATCCTGAGCAGGTAATGTCTGTAATGTAAATATCGCTATAAGCACGATAAGTAGTCTAATCTTTTTCATAATAACTGTTTTTTTATAATTATTATTTTACTCAATTATTGTGCCGAAATTAGTGAAAATAGTAAATGTAAAAAATGAATGCCCGATATTTATTCAATACCGGGCATTCATTATTTTCTAAATCCTTAAGGTAAATTCTTACGGGTCAACCTGAACAAACATGGTTTGCAGATTAGGATTGGTTGAGTTAGGATCGGTACCTTCGGGAACAAATATTACTGCAGCCCATCCACCTGGTAGTGGTGTAAAGTCGGTATGACTTTGCGAGTCGTTTACCATCTGGTCAACAGTTGCATCAGCAGCAGGAACGCCACCGGCAGCCTGACCATTCCAGTTGTTCATAATTTTCCACAATGCACCCTGAACTTCTCCCCAGGTATAACCTGGATAGTAATCCAAATGGTTGAATATCCAGTTAACGCGTGCCCACTTATCGGCATAAGCGGTAAAAGCAGGCAAAGCATCAGGATACAACGAGCTGTACACATCCATGTTGTAAGCAACACCAACGTTAATACTTGCATCTTTATCGGCACACCATGAAGCAAATGTACCATTGGCAAAGTCGTAACCATTACCAACATTGGATAATTCAGCGTCAACATAGCCTCCCATTGAACCCGGAGCATAAGCACCAACAATTTTATAGGTAGCAGTTTCAGGAAGGTTCATATATGGAGCAAGTAAAAAGTCAGGGGTTGTAGCTACTGCATTTCCCAATACAAAGTCAACAACACCATCGCCACCATTGGGAATCAGGTTGTCATCGGTAAAATTCCATGACTTGAAGAATTTGTAATCAAAACCGGTTCCTACTTTAACAAGGATATACAAATCGAATTGGAAATTATCAGTTGTATTGTCGCCATCAGGATAAGATACATGTAAAACATCACCTTCTCCTAAAAAGGACTCATTGCTGTATTCGGCAACAAATGCACCATTTTTATAAACTTTAATTTTAAAGATGGCAGGCATGTCAACCTGAAGGCCGTTTGCCTGTTGTTCGTATAACGATCCGGCATAATCAGCAGGGTGTTTCATGCTGATGTCACCAAAAAAGAGCTGTTCTCTAACTGTAGTTTGATTCATGGTAAACCAGTCGAAGCCAAAAGCCTGAAATTCCTGAGCGGTAAAGCTTAACACTTCTATGGGAATTTCGTTCTTTTGAAAAGCAGCAACATGAAATTGAACATCCAAAGGCTGGCTTACAAAACCTGCATATTGCGATCCGGCTTCAGGAGCAGCGCTTACAATAGAGTCATCACTCATATCATTAGGTGTGTTGTTGTCATTCATCATTAAAAACTGGGTAACATTATAGTCACCTACCGGAAGTTTAATTCCCTGAGTATAAGCAACACCATCAAGATAATAAACAGCAGGAGTATAAGTAGTTCCGCTAATTACAATGCTGGCATAATCGGCAGTGGCACCAGCGTTTGATGATTTGGTTCCGCCTTTAGGCATTTCAGTACTTGAGAAGCTAACTTCTACTTCCTGATTGGGGTCAACTACATCTTCTTTTTTATTACAGCTGATAACTGTAAGTGCAAGTAAAGCAACAAAAAAGAAAGCTTTAATAAAATTTAAGTTTTTCATTTGTTTGTTAATTTTTATAAGGTTGTTTAATTTTTAATTTTACGTTTATGGGTTTATCAATACGCGTGCCATAAATTATAACTTACATAATAATAGGATTATAAGATATATATAGACTTCTTTATCATACTTCCTGTTCCAATTTTTGGACAAATTTTTTTCACTATAAGAAGGTTAAATGTTTACCATTATAAATACCACCTGTAATTTTGGAGAAATAGCATCCCGATTGGTTCCCTTTGGTACCAAAACCGCTGCTGCTTTTTGCCCGCACTCAGGTTTAAAGTCAATATGCGAAAGAGCATCGCTAACCATAGCATCTGTTATGCCGTCTGCGTTGGGAACATTGGTATGGCTTATTCCGTCCCAGTCGTTTAATATTTTCCAAACGGCTCCTTGTATTTCGCCCCATGAGGGTGATGAGTAATTCGAAAGGTTGTTAAAGAGCCAATTAATGGCATTCCATCTGGAAGCATCTCTTGTGTAAGCAGGTAATACCGAAGGCGTGAGCGAATTGTAAACATCCATTTGATATGTATGATTAATGTTGATGCTTACCGAGTCAGTTCCGCACCAGGCGCTGTAAAGCCCGTTACCAATTGAATATCCGATGGGAATATCACCCAAATCACCATCAAAATAGGCACCCAGTGAACCCGGAGCCCATCCCGATTTAATGGTAAAGTTACAGCTTTCGGGTAGATTCATGTAAGGTCCGATTTCTAAGTCACTACCTGTAGAACCGCATTCGCTTAATACAAAGTGAACCAGACTGTCAGACTCGGCAGGAATCATCTCATCATCCACAAACTCCCATGTTTTTATGTGTTTATAACCAAAGGTTAGTCCGGTTCTCAGGTAAACATTCAAATCAAAACGATACTCATCCACGGTATTATCACCATCAGGGTAAGTAACTGAAACATAGGTTTCACCAAGTTGATCTTCGTTAGTAACTGATTTCACAAATCTTCCGTTTCTAAAAACATCTATACTAAATATAGCAGGCATTTCGTTTTGCAGTCCGGTGGACTGGTTCATATAGAGCGAATTGGCATAATCGGCAGGATTCTTTGGTAATATTAAACCCGTAAACCGTTGTTCTCGAATGGTTGTTGCCGGCAACACATCAAAATCAAAACCAAATTTATCGTAATCGGAGGGGGTAAATAAAACAACTTCAATATCAACATTTGATTTTCTCAGATGGCCTACAGCAAAGCTAAAACCGGCAGGCTGGTTTACAAAAGCAGCATAATCGGAACCGGCCATGGGAGTGGCAAGTATGATAACGTCATCAGAATAGTCGTCAGGGGTACCGTTATCATTCATCATTAAAAATTTATTTAAGGTGTATGATCCGGGGGTTAATTTGATAGATTGTGTATAAATTTTCCCGTTTAACACGTAGGTGGCCGGACGAAATACCATTGTGTCGATTTCGATATAACAATAATTTACTCCCGAAACCTCATGTGCACTTTTGTTACCGTTAACAGAAACCGCAGGGTTAAACGTAACTTCCTGCATGTTACCATCAGTATCCATAAAACCATCATCTTTCCGGCAACTTGTAAATACCATTGCGGTTGCAAGCAAGAATAAGATTAATGTATATCGGTTAAAAGACATTTGAATAAAAATAATTCGATTGTTTAGTTATGGGTATAAATTGAGGTCTGATTACGATAGCCCGGTAGATCTTTGTACCAATCGGGATACAAAACACCATCGGATTCGGCCCACTCGGCAAAGTGGTTGTAAACGGTTGTGATATCGTGTTTTTCGATGGGATATTCAAATACTTCGGGAATATTAATTGCCCACGGTAAATTATTATTGGTTTTATAATAATGTGTAGTCCCTTGGTTTCCTGCATCCTCTCCGGTTCCAATCAACGATTGGTCAGCCAAATCGGTGGGTTCGTATCCCGGAAGGTGAATCTCCACTCCCCTATTCTGGTCGATAAACATAAAAGGGTTAAAATTTCCAATATCCAGTTGCGAGAAAGTAACTGTTCCGGGGGCAAATTCCATATTTATTTCAAGGGTTACCGGCAGAACATAAGGGGCATAAATTTCGGTATTAACACCAATACCACCACCGGGATGCGGCATGACATCAAAAACATCATCCGAAACGATTACGGTAGCCTTCGACTGACCGTTTTCCAGCCCGTTACCGGCCACAGAAACTACCGAGCTTGCTTTTAAAACCGAACCTGTTGCACTTACAATATTATTGGGTGAAACCGTGGGTAGAGTAAACCCAAATCCGTTATGAAAAGCAGCACCTATTGCATATATTGTAAAGGTGGCTTTTATATGTTCAACATACTCCTGAGCATTTTTGGTAATGTCAAAATCGTAGTTTACCACCAAATCGTTAAAGTCGTAGTCTCCTTTCCATGGCCACAAATCCTCAAAAGCAAGCGTACCTTCGTGTTGAACAACGGGGTTAGGGTTACCACCGCCACCACCGCCACCGTTGCCGGAGCAGGTAAAATAATTATGATCGTATCCGTCAAAAGCAAGGTTAATCTGCTCGGCGGCATATCCTATTTGATTATAGCTATAACCTGAAGTTGAACCTCCTCCAAGTGCTGTGTTGGCAATTATCAGAAAATTTTCAATTGTCATACCTGCAAAAGGGCCTGAAATATATTTTAAATCCTTCAAATCGGTAAAGCCGTTTCCAAGGTATCCTGCTTCATCATAACCCACATTCATTTCAGCGGCAACTATTTGCCCTGCCCAGTTTCCAATGCCGTTGCTATTGGCCGGGTCAGTCAGGTTTTGTGTCAAGGGATTATCCGGCCCGCCGGCAGGCAAAAACGACTGAATGGCTGATGCAGAAGAAAAATGTATTGTAAAATTAGAAGGGTCGCCAACAACTAATCCGGTAGGAAAAACTGATGAAAAATAAGCATCACGTACAGCTCCCGGATTATTTCCATGAGCCGGAGAGCCCCACCCACCTTGTGAGTAAGTTAAAAATCCTGTTAAGTCGCAGGGAATGGCAATGCTTTTTTGGCCGCGAGTTAAATCATAAAAAAGGTTATTTCCTGTAAGCGAAACAGTTACGGCATCCAATCCTGAACTCTCAGGAAAACTGATTTGAAGTTTGGTAAGGTAACTTGGGATGGTAATTTTAGTTTCAATCCGGTCGCTGTTTTTTTCGGGATAACCAGTAAAGAAAATTCTTTTACCTCCCTCTTCGCCAATGGACAAAGGTAAAGCAGCAGCAGTATTCGATGGCAGGCTTATCACAACAATAACATCCTTTGTGGTTTTCCAGGTAAAATTATCGCTCACTATCAAATCGTTCATACTGGTTATGGTATGACTATCTTTAGTATCAACCGGTAACGACTTATGGCATGATGTGATGGCCAGCATCATGGCTGCTATGAGTAATATGTAAGTTCTGTTTTTCATCACTTCCCTCCTTTTTATAGAATGTGTGCTCAAGCCTCAACAACAAACATGCCATTGGATATTTATGCGTGTTATAATACTGATTACTAATATTATACTGAGGTTGTAAAACTCACTTTATATGATATGAGTTCTCCAATAGAGAAAAAAAATATTTAATTCGGGAAAGGGAGTTTTTTTGCATTTTTTTAAACTTCTTAGTATTTATTTAGTAGTTTTATAGCCATGAATCTTTATAAAAACAGTTTGAAAAATGTACTTTGTGTAAATGCAATACCCTTATTAATAGCAATGGTATTGGCGATTTTGAACCCACAAACCAACACGCAAAAAAATACTGACGACCGGGTTCAAATAAAAAGCAAACACACTAAAATATACACATTCCCAAAAGGGGAAAAGGAGTACTACCAAGGACATAAGATATTTGATAAATTACAGAAATACAATACCAAAGGACTAGTTACCCAATCCTTTCAATACAAAGACGACACGCTTTTTTCATATATCAATTACTATTACGACACGAGCAACTTACTATTAGAAAGTAAAGAGTTTAACAGCGACAACACGCTATATCTTTCCATTAAATACACACATAACAAAAAAGGGTTTGTTACAAGAGCCGATTACCTTAGAAATACTCAAAAACAGTATGATGACCACAGAAATCCAGTTGAAGTGGAGTTTGAAAAATACTATAAAAACCTGTTTACCTACATTGTTTACGTTAACGATTTTATGGGTAATGTACTGGAGAAGAGGTATTATACAGATGATGACAGGCTTTCTTTTAAATACACTTTCAAATACGATTTCAGGTATAACAAAATTGAAACCAAGTTTTACAACAACAAGGGTAGTGTTTCGTGGCGTAAAAAAATGAAATACAACAAAGAAGGACTATTAACGCAGTACAAGTTATATATGAACAACAGGCCTGCGCTGCTTTCTAAATTCAGATATCAACTCGACAGCAATAAAAACTGGATTAAAAGAGTGGAAACCAGAAAACTGTATAACAATTTTTTTGCATACGACATTAAGGATAATACTATAGTAACCGAAAACGAAATAGAATATTACTGACTAAACTTGACAAACTAAAAATATTGTACTACTTTTACCCCGTAGGAGCGGATTCTCTTTATGGCTATATTTTTTTGATACTAAATAAAGTCGGTTTAATGTGATTTAGCTGACTTAATGAAAGCCATTATTAAAGTTCACACAAAATGGAGGACTTGTTATGAATCAGCTCGTATCAAAAATAATATGTGCTGTAAAACAACTTTTTACAAATTGTTCTAAAGTTGGTTACAGCATATTGCTTGTAGTAATTTTTCAGCTATCGGTTTGGCCGTGCCAGGCACAAATTGGAATATTAACCAATACACCTGATGCTTCGGCTGCTGTTGATATTGTAAGTACAAGCAAGGGGTTACTCATTCCCCGGGTAGCCTTAAGCAGCGATTTATCATCCCCCTCTCCTGTTTCAAATCCTGCAACCGGATTACTTATCTTTAATACAGGTGCAAACCAACCAATTGGATTTTATTATTGGAGTGGGTCAAAATGGGTTTCAACCTCTTATTCAACCGACAATTGGAGCATCACCGGAAACAGCTCAACGTCAGTAAGTAGCAATTTTCTTGGAACAACCGACAACCAGCATTTTGCAATACGGACAAACAATACGGAACGAATGCGTATAGAATCAGACGGCCAGGTGCTAATAGGTTTTACCACTCCTACTTACACCACCGATTTATTTTCAGTACACGACAACTCAACGCAAACATCAGCAATAAATGCTTATGCACCCAACGGATACGGTTTTTATACCGAAGCCGGAGCTATAGGTTTTTTAGGTAAAGTAAACAACGCAACAGGCTATGGATTATGGTCGGAAAATCAAAACAGCAATGGCTATGGCGCCATGGTAGTTGGGTGTAATTCAGGTGCATACACCCTTAATAACCATTATTTTGGTTTGTCGGCTCACGGCGATGACGGTATTTTCTGTATTGGCCATTCAAGCACGGGAAACGGCATTATTGCCGGAGGAAATAATTTGGGCACTGTTGCCACCATCACCGAAGGTGCAGGAGGTTCGTTTACAGGATACCATGGCGTTTATGGAAATGGTACCGATGGCAATGCAGGTGTAGGTGTGGTAGGTGTGGGCAACAACGGAAGCACCTATCATACCACACAGGACGGCAGTGGCGGTGCCTTTACCGGTTACCACGGTAGTTTTTCATACGCCACCGAAAGCTCAGATGGCACAGGAGTAATTGGCGCGGGTAATGCCGGTTCCTATTACTTATCTTCCGGTGGCAGTGGCGGAGCCTTTACCGGCAACCAAATTGGTGTTGCGGGCTGGTCAACCGGATCGGGAGGCTATGGGGTTTACGGCCGTGCCATGAACGGAGGGTATGGCCTGTTTTCAAGTGGTAACTTTGCTGCAACAGGAAGCAAATCGTTTATTATTGACCACCCGCTGGACCCCGCAAATAAGGAATTGAAACACTACTGCATCGAATCGCCGGAGGTGTTAAACATGTATCGGGGCAACGTTATGCTCAATGCTGATGGCGAAGCCGAAGTAACGCTTCCTGATTACTTTACAGCCATAAACATCAATTATTCGTATAATTTAACTGCCATTGGAAAACCCGCCCCCGGAATTTATATTAAAGAAGAGATTGATAATAACGGAAAGTTCACCATCGCCGGAGGTGCCGCTGGACAAAAAATTTCGTGGGTGGTATATGCCGAGCGAAACGACAAATACATGCGGCAATATCCTGAAAGCAAACAGGTGGTCATCGATAAAAAATCAAACAGAGGTAAATACCTGAATCCGGAGTTGTATAATCAGCCTGAAAGCAAAGGGATATTTACAACAAAAGTATTAAACAACAAAGCCCTCAAAGGTCATAGAGTGGAAAAAATTTCTGTAAAACAGGTTAATAACGAACGGATTGATAAAAGTAATCATTATTAAAGTGAAGCTTAAAATATACATAACACTTCTGTTGGTTTGTGCTTTTTCAGCAGCAAATGCGCAACTGACCATTAATCCCGGAGGATTTATTACCATCGGACAAACGGGCAGCATGTATGTTGGCACATCGCTGCATATTAATTCCAACGCTTCCGGATCGGGATATTGGGTAGATAAAACATCGGGGAACGATGTAATTATAACTGGCAGTGTTGACGTTGAAAGGTATCTTGCTCAGGGAGGATGGCACAACACAGCAGCACCTGTAAACAACACATCAAGCAGCCTGTTTACCGGAACCGACCTGGTTTTTTACTACGATGAAACCATTATACTCAACGACTGGAATTTTGGCTGGGTGTGGTATTCGGGATTGCTTGAGGCAATGAGGGGGTATGATGTTTACATAGCTTCTCCATTAACAGTGGATTACACATCTTCGTCCGGTAATGATTTAAACACCGGTAGCTATACCATTCCTGTAACCCGAACCAATGTCAGCAATGGTGAATCGGAAAGCCATAAAGGCTGGAATCTGATAGGGAACCCCTACCCTTCTCCGGTTGACTGGCTGGAAGAACCAGGTTGGGATAAATCGGATATTAACGATGCCAAATATATTTGGAGTCCAACAAACAACAATTACACTATTTTCCTTGGAGGCAGCAATCCAACCGGTTTAAACGGGGGAACACAGTACATTCCTTCCAATCAGGGGTTCTGGGTTCAGGCCATCACAACAGGAACAGTTGGAATTAACAATGCTTGCCGAACAGGTACCATGTCCGCCACTCCCGATTATTACAAAAAATCAGATCAACTATTTAGCGGATTGCGGATAACTGCTTCCGGCAATGGCTACTCTGACGAAACAATGGTAAGATTCTTACCTACGGCAACTGCTAATTTCGACATTAACAAGGATGCCTCAAAACTATTCAGTCCATTCGACAGTATTCCGCAAATATGTACGCTTGCCGCCAAGCAACAATTGGCCGTCAACAGTTTGCCGGATGTTATCGAAGATTTAAGGGTGAACATGGATTTTTATTGTAATGCAGAAGGAACTTACACCCTATCCATTGCTGATTCGTCTGAATTTTTACGTGGCAATCAGGTCTATTTAATGGACATCCGGAAACAAAAAATGATAAACCTGAATAAAAAACAGCGATACACCTTTTATCACAACCCTGAATTTAGTCCACATAGGTTTACGTTATTTTTCAATCCTTCCGGTGATTTTATTGATTCATTAAATCCTGACTCCCGTTTTACTGTATCAACCAATGGAAATACCATAACCATTGAACGAAACACCCAAAAGTTTTATCAGGCAGGTATAACTATTTATAATATGATGGGGCAGTTAACAGGTACATATATAATAAGCAATGATACTAAAACTACTTTCTCAATACAAGTTCCCCGAGGTTATTACATCGTAAGCATAAAAACATCAGGACATTTATCAAACATTAAGGTCTTTCTATCGGGATAAGGCCTCCAAAACCAATCTTAGAATTTCGATTAATTAAATAAAAACCATATATTTGTATAAAAATTAAGCGTATGAACAAATTATCTACCTTTTCAATTATGTTTGCAGCAGCATTGATTTCGCTGTTAAGTGCTAACCTGTTTTCGCAGGAATTAGAAGTCACTCCAGGAACCTTATTGTTTAAAACCAATCCTGGGTCATCGCAAACACAACAAATTTTTGTAAGAAACAAAGCAAAAACAGAGCAATCCTTTGTTTTTAATCTGGGCGACTGGTTAACCGACGAAAAAGGAGAAGTTAAGTATCTTTCTCCGGGGACAACAGCACGCTCATGTGCCGACTGGATTACCGTTTCGCCTTCTCTCGTAACGTTGCAACCCAACGAATCGGTGAGAGTAAATGTAACCATGCTGGTTCCAAACGACGACTCATCCACCAAATGGGCCGTACTTTTTGTGCAGTCAGCTGTTGAAAAAACAGGTGCTAAAGCCATCGACAAAGATGTTCAGATGGGGCTAAAGGTAGCTGCTCGAATTGCCATTCCCATTTATCAGTCACCCGATGTAAACCAGCTGTATAAAGGAACCATTAACGGATTAACCGAAACGGTTAACAAAGATGGTACCCGAACCTACAAAACCCAGGTTATAAACACAGGTGATAAAATACTCGATTGCAAAGTTTATTTTACCGTTTCAAACCTTGACAATGCGGAAGAGACCAACTCAAATCCCATTGAGTTTTCGCTGCTTCCCGAGTCGAATAAAAACGTTGAGTTTACAACTGACAAGCCACTTGCAAAAGGCAGGTATTCAGTGGCAGCCGTGCTGGATTATGGCCATGACGATGAGTTGGAAGGTGTACAGCTCGATGTGGTTGTTAAGTAGCAACAGATGTGATGAGGTTTCATAAAATCTCCATGTTGGCTCTCTTTTTATTCTTGATAAATGGTTCCGGTTTTTGTCAGCCAATTACAAAAGTTGATACCACCTTTTTTTATAACGGAACCCGGATAAAATCAATTGTCACATTTAAAATTGACAAAGATACCATACGGGATGGATATGCCGGATTTTATTATATCAACGGGCAACTATGGCAAAGCGGTTTGTATAAAAACGGAAAATCTGAAGGGGAGTGGAAAATTTACTATCCCGACGGTAAACTCAAGAATGTACTTCACTTTGTCAACGGGATAAAAGATGGTACTGTTGTTAATTATTATAACAATGGTATCGTTAAACTAACAGGAAAGTATATAAATGGCTTGTTAAACGATACGGTTATTTTGTATTATCCATCCGGGGTAAAACAAGAAGTGAGGGTTTACAAAAACAATAAGCTCAATGGGTTAACAATAGGTTATACTCCAAACGGCAACATCAGCTATCGGCTTAATTTTAAGGACAGCATACAAAACGGGCTGTTTGAGCGCTATTACCCTTCAGGAAATATAAAGGAACACGGCACCATGATTGATCAACATTTTTGCGGTGCCTACAAATCGTACTACGAAAACGGTGAAGTTGAAAAAGAGTTTAATTATAAAGGGTTTGCTATTGACGGCCCCTATCGTGTTTTTTACGAAAATGGTAAACTGATGATTAAAGGGCAGTACAACAATGGAAAACCTGCCGGCAAATGGGAACAATTTTACGATGACGGCCATCTGTATGAAACGGGAGAATACAAAAATGGAAAAAGAGAGGGAAATTGGATTTCCTATTATCGCGACTCAACTGTTTATATGGAGGGGATTTACCTTAAAGGAAGGGCTGAAGGAAAGTGGGTAGTTTACCACCAAAACGGAAAAGTGAAGCAGGAAGGAATTTTTATGGAAGGTAAGGCCAACGGATTATGGATCTTTTACTTTGAAAACGGTCAAATAAAAATGAAAGGCAGATATGTAAACGACAAAAGTGTAGGACACTGGGTTAGTTATTACGAAAACGGCCAGGTAAAGCTTGACTTGTATTACAAGTCAGGTAAACTTGACGGTATTCTTACTGCCTACGATGAAAAGGGAAATATTGCTGAGCAGGCTGAATACAAGGATAATCACCTCGTAAGGCAGATTAGGTAAAATATTGATTAACCACTATAAAACAAAATTTAATAGGAAAATGTTTAAGGCAAAAACAATAATAAATCTGATATTCATTTTGTTGGGTTTACTTTCTGCTGAGGTAAAATCGCAGGATATCCCTCCCCCCAATCCCGGCCTGGTAATTAACATTGTTTCGGGATACAGTGTATCCTTTAATTTTGACGAGATGAGCGAATACGAAAACGGTATTCTTAACGGAGGGCAGTCCACCTTTATCCGCATAGGCGCTATCATGGATTGGAAGTTGCAGTTTTCGGCAGACCAATCAATCTTTTATGGTGAAAACAATCCTGCAAACCAGATGGAACTAAACAACGTGGGAGTGGTGGTTGTCTCAACAGGTACCAATCAGGATGACGGTTCAAACATTATTAACTATGCTAAAACTGCACCCATTGCCCTTGATGATACAGAGGTTACTTTACTTACAAAAGGTAGCGGAAGCAATCGTGGATATGGCATAAAAAATGCCTTTACGTTAAACTGGGAGATGGGCACAAAACGGGGCAACATGAACAACCAAAGTCTGTTGGAACAGATGATTGCAGCGGATACCTATACGGTTAATATTACTTTAACACTTTCGCCTTACAGATAATATAGAGATGCAGCGCATGAAAAAGATTTTGGTAATCGATGATATCAGTACCAACCTGCTACTTATTAAGTCCATCTTAAAAAGTAGTTTTCCCGATTACGACATACTGCTTACCGATTCGGGGATGAAAGGATTGGCACTGGCAGGAAGTGAACAACCCGAAACCATTCTGCTGGATATCTTTATGCCCGAGATCGACGGTTATCAGGTATGCAGCAAATTAAAAAACGATCCGGCAACCCGCCACATTCCCGTTTTAATGATTTCGGCATATGGCGACAATACCGACGTAAGGGTGAAAGGCCTTAACGTGGGAGCGGATGCCTTTATTTCAAAACCGTTTAACAATTCAGAGCTTATTGCACTTGTAAACGTGATGTTACGTATTAAACAGTCGGAAGACCTGTTACGTATTCAAAACAAGGAACTTAAATCAACAGTTTTGAAACTTAAAGAGGCTAAAAAAGTTCAGATGAAAAACATCAATAAAATTAACAAATACCAAAAACGACTTAAAGCACTCAATGCCGCGTTGCTTGAGTCGGAAGAAAAGGAGCGCAAAACCATTGCCGGTTTTTTACACGACGGTATAGGCCAAACGCTTTCCATTGCGAACATAAAACTAACATCACTTTTAAACAAAAGACTATCGGACACCATTCAGTCCGAAATCTCTGAAACATCAGGATTAATAAACAATGCCATTGCTGAAACAAGGTTGTTAACTTACGACTTAAGTCCACCTATATTATATGAATTGGGATTGATACCTGCCATAAAGTGGAAGCTGGAACAGGTAAGTAATAAAACCTCACTACCCATCGAGTTTAGCAGTACCGTAGAAAAGATTCGCCTGGAGTCGGAGCAATCTATTTTGGTTTATCGCAGTGTGTCAGAATTACTTATAAATGTATTAAAGCATGCCGAAGCGTCTGTAATTAATGTTAATATTAAAAAGATTGGAAAAAATTACTATATTTCCGTTGTCGATAACGGTAAAGGATTTGAGTATAAAAATCCCCGAGAATTTACAAGACAGGAAGGGTACGGGCTATTTAGTATCACAGAGCGAATGGAATCAATTGAAGGCAAGTTTAAAATTAAGTCGAAAAAGGGAGCCGGCACCCATGCCATATTAATCGTTCCTGAGAAAAATAAATAAGAAACAGTGGTGAAAATAAAAGTTTTAATAGCAGATGACCATCAACTTTTCAGACAAGGGCTGATAAACCTGTTATCCGAATCGCAGGAAATAAATCTTGTGGGTCATGCCGACAATGGCAAAGATGCCTATGAAAAGGCAGTTATTTATAGTCCTGATGTGATATTAATGGACATCAGCATGCCTGTTATGGGAGGCGAAGAAGCTACCAGACTTGTAAAAAAACAGATGCCCCAAGTAAAAGTAATTGCACTCACCATGCATTCCGACAAGCATTACATCAAGTCGATGCTTGAAGCGGGAGTAGATGGTTATCTGTTTAAAAACTGCACCTACAATCAGCTTATTGATGCCATCAAAACTGTTTCGTCGGGCAAAAAATATTTAAGTGGCGATATTACGGAGACCTTAATAAACGACTATTTAAATAAGGAGACAGACAAAGAAAACAATCAAAGTGAACTAACCGAGCGCGAGCTTGACGTACTAAAACTATATGCCGAAGGAAAAACCACACGCGAAATATCGGACACTCTTTTTGTAAGCATTAAAACGGTTGGCACACATCGTCAGCATATTATGGAAAAACTGGATATAAAAACTACTGTTGAAATGATTAAGTATGCCTTAAAAAAAGGTATTATTACCCTCGACTAATAAATTGCGGTTCAACCTGCGAATCTAAAAATCAGGTTTTCTGAACCCCAATATCAGCAAAAACCCTATTTGTAATTTCTTTATGCGGTGTACTTTTATACCATCAAAAAAATATAGCTGTAAACTGAATTCTCAAATAAAAAAAAGTTAAAGCCATGAAGAAATTTACATTTATTTTATTAGTTGCGTTGGCAGGTTTTACATTTAAAGCGCAATGCCAAACTGATGCGGAGGTGGTTAACTTCACCGCTGTATTAAGTTCGGTATTAAACCTCAATGTTACCGGTGGAGGAACGCAAACCGCCACCTTTGACACCCCTGACAAGTACAACCTGGGTATTGACGCTGTGGGAACCACCACAGTTACCATGGAAGCAACGTCGAACTGGAAGTTGGAAATTAATGCCGCCGACTTTTCCGACGGTGCATCTGCAACCATTCCGATTAACAACCTTGGTGTATGGTGCGAAGCCACAGGAGCACACACAATTGGAGCAGAAGTTACCTGCTCAAACACCTCTCTTGCTACTGCTATGGGGCTTTCGAGTACTGACCAGTTACTTTTGGACAATGGATCAGGAAATAGCGGGGACGCCAGCGATAATGCCTTTAACCTGAATTGGACCATGGGAACAATGCAAGGCACCATGAATACCAATAGTATTTTTCAGCAGTTATCTGATGGTACTATCGCAAACCTCGGAACATTTACAACCACTGTAAATTTGACACTTACGGCTTTACCATAACCCGTTTTTATTCGTTATCGAGAATGAAGGGGACAGGTTATCTGTTCCCTTTTTTTAATTAATCTGATAATTATCACAAACTTTTGGGTTATGGAAAACAAATGTATGTATCTGATTATTTTGCCGTTTATACTTATGTCGCTGATTTCCGTTGCGCAGGAAACAAACCTGGAGATGAACATGGAAGCACGTTTGGAGCCGGTGTTAATATTAAACATTAACCCCGATACAAAAATTGAGTTTGGCATAAAAAAGGTCAACGATAATTTATACGAAATAACCAAAAAGCCCAATGATATTAATTTTAGCGTTGAATCGACAGGAAATTGGAATTTAAGCATCTCAGCAGCCCAACCTTATTTTACCGACATCAACGACTCAACAAAAAAAATTCCGGTTGACTTTTTAGGATATACTATCGAAAACAGAGGAAATAACTGGGACAATGGTATTTTTTCCCACATTGCAAACCGATCGAAAGATACAATTTTACCGCTTAGGCATGAAAAAACGCTTGTACTTACCAACGGCAGACGAAACAACATTGGCGGGCACAGCCGCAACAGTTTTATACTCAGGTGGAAATTTATTTTTGAAGATGAACTTTCCAAAATGGCTGAGTTTTCAAATCTGTCAATCGAAGACGGCTACTACGTTGATGGGTTTTACATAACCCTTTCAGAGAGCAAAACACACTATAAAAAATAATAAATGTGCAGGGGCATTCATATTTTCCGGCATCTGTCGGCATTGTATGTGCCGTTGTTCTTTATGTTTATTTCTATTAATTCCACTGCACAGTCAATAGCCACCCCTCCCCCATTGGAAACCTCTTTTGTTAAAAATGAAATTGTTCAAAAACGGGGTGCTTTAAGTTTTAATGTCGTTCGCATTAAGAATAACACAGACAGAAATATTGAGGTCAGGCCTGTTTTAAACCTGCCTGAAGGATGGGCTGTCTTTAGTAACTATTTCCGTGATACTGTTGTACCTGCCGGTGCTACCATTTCGTTACCTTTCAGGTTTCGCACTTCCGGAGCGACAGTTTCATCAAAAAAACATACTGTTAATTTTAAAGCCTTTTCATCAAAAAGCAACCTGCCGGTTGAAAGCAGTTTTACAGTTATTCTTGAAAAATACCATAACTGGGATGTTGTTGTTCCGGAGCAGAGGATTTTTTTCTATCCGCGAATGAATATGGCAAAATTTGAGATAACAGTTGTTAATAAAGGAAACACAACCGAACACATTACCCTTGATATTAAACCCGACCTGAAAATATTGCTGGAAAGCAGAAACCTGTCAGATTTTACTCAGCAAATTGACCTCCTGCCTAACAGCGATACAATTCTTAAATTTGAAGCTACCTATGTATATTCCGAAACAAGGGTGTTTGACATTAGTAAGGTAAAAATATTTGCGTCAACCCCTGAAAAAAGGATTTTCCGCTCGGTAATCATCGAAAAATATACTGACACCTACGCTCCCTTTAAAATAAACAACGACCTGCTAAATGAGGCGGAAATAGGCGCACGGACATTCTTAAAAAACACCGAATTCCTGCCATTTGTTCGTGCCCGGGGAATAAAAACTTTTAAAAACGAAGCTCTGTTCAAATACAATTTCACCTATTACAATCTGATGAAAACCGAAAACCTGATGGGCAATACCTATTATAACTTTTTGTATCAACAAGATAATTTAAAATTGGGCTTGGGAGCTTTTAGCTCACAGTTGGGCAGAAATTTATACAGCAGAAATGGTATTATGGTATCGGACATCATAAAACTAAGCCCGTCATCAGGCATCGAAGGGTTTGCAAGCTACAGCATTTTCAATCCAAAAGCCAGCTTTGCAGCCGCATATCATCTTGTAAACGATAACGTTAACATGCAGGCTTCAGTTTCATTCGATATTAATAAATTTAACAAGGAAAACACCACTTCGGTTATTTTTAATACAGGGAAAATTAAGCTGACAAAAAATCATCAAATGAATGCCGTCTTTTACGGTTACGATGAGAAGAACTATTTTAAAAATAGTTTTCACGAAACAGGGTTTGCCTGGGATATTAATTATGTGGGCAGAATAAGTAAAAACTTCTCGCTACAGCTTTCAAACAACTACGGCTCACCCGATGTTCCAGGGCCACAAAAAGGACTATTGACTTTAATGTCGCGGGCAAGATATAACATCGGTATTTCAAAAAGTTATTTTACGGCATTGTATCTCCACAGTTCGCGTAACTACTACAACCGAAATAGCGACGGAAGCAAACTCCCCTATATCCATCTAAAAGATCAATATGTTAACTTGCTTTTCAACTTCAACGGCAGTAAAAAGGTAAGATGGTATATTGGACCCAGTGTTGAATTTTATTACTCCTCGCGTCCGTCATCGTTACCCGGTGAGCGATTTATATTTAACATAAACAAATACCGCATGGAGTATAAGGGATTTTTTGGCAGCCATTTTATGCTAAACGCCAAATACGGTGTGGGCTTAATGTACTTTCAGGGCGATAAAAGCACAAAGGACGCTGTTTATGATTTTCACCTGCTCACTTCATACAGCAACAACGGTTATGGCATTCGTTTGTCGTACGATTACGGCCCAATGGTTAACATGGGGCTTTACCAGTATGCCTTGGATGTGGGTAACAACAGCATCAATTTTTCACCCTACCTTATTAAATCGTATTTTAAACACCATGTAAATGTGTCGCTGTTTTCAAATTTGAGTTATAAGTTTGATTTACAGTACGGTTCTGTTAATATCAATCCTAAAGTTGAACTCTATGTTTTTAAAGACTGGTACCTTTCCCTTGGAGGAAACTATACCTATACCACCCAATCCTATTCCGACTTTAGCACACATGGATCGTTTTATTACCTTGAATTTTCGGTGAAGAAAAAGTGGGGAAAACGAAAATACGACCGATGGAAAGATGATATGCGCAGACTGAAAATTCAACTCTTTCAGGATAAAAACGGAAATGGCCTGATGGATAACAACGAAAACCGAATACGCAATGTCAAGATACGTTTGATAATGGTAAATGCTGCTGACCAAACCAATCACGGTAACTTTCCGGTTGACATTACTCTGCTATCGAATAAAAAAGGTATCGTTACGTTTAATCAGATTCCAAAAGGATTTTACAAACTGATTATCATCCCAATGAACGATATGCAGCAATACTTTTATATCAACAAAAACACCGAAAACATTGAGGTTTACAAAAATGTTTTTCTGAAGATACATTTTGAAAAAGCGGGTAAAATTGAAGGCCGGATTGAAATTAAAAGACAACGGTTCTCGAAAAATGCAGATAAAAAAATTGAACTGGCAAACATCAAGGTTACAGCGTTCGGCAACAATGGCGACAGTTACTCATCTTTTACTTTAAACGATGGAAGCTTCGTTATCTTCGCTCCGGGCCATCATAACTATCATGTGCGTATTCAAAATGTTTTTGGAAAATCATTTAAGATTGTTAAAAACGATGTGGCTGCTAACCTGTCCGATAGTACCGCTGCCAATGTAACCATCAGGGTTGCCGAACTGGCAAGAAAAATTAATTTTAAAAAGGCAGCTCCGGTTAACAAAAGCCAAACCGCACCTAAACTACAAAAAATCAAAGTCCTTCCAGGAAAAATCTACAACAATGGCAACAAACGAAGTTTCAACAAAGACGAAGCTCCGGGGTTTAACCTACCCATGCAGCAAATTAAGATTAACAAAATGGAACCATTAAAATACTACATTATTGCCGGTGAAGCCGATGATATTTCAACTGCGAAAAAGCTTATGAAAATTTTAGATGAACAGGGTGTAAAAAGCCATATCGGGCAGATTTTTCAAGATAAGACCTTTTACATTTATCTTTCCGCTTTCGACACAAAGAGCCTTGCCAGGAAAAAGATTAACAACTACAGCAAAGAGATTAAAGAAACACTATCCATTAGCAGGTTTAAAGGCAAAGCAACAGTGAAATAAAAACAAGGAAAATGGTGTGAAACAGGTTAATAGTTAATGGTTATTTGCTTTGTGCTAACCCAAAAAGTAACCTACAAAACCATGGAATACCGAAGGCGAAACAAGCAAAATAAACACCACGCCCACAACTGCTCCCCAAAAGTGTGCCGTGTGCCCGACATTGTCAGTTCCGCGTTTTGCCATGTATGCCGAGTAGGCTAAATACAAGATACCGAAAAGCCATGACGGTATGGGGATGGGAATGGGAAAAACAAATATACTACCTCCCGGATAAATTAAAATACTTGCAAAAACCACTGCTGAAACCGCTCCCGAAGCACCAACAGCGTTATAATAGATATTATCTTTATTACGACGAAAATCAACCAGTGTTGAAAAAATAAGTCCGGCAACATAAAGCAATATAAAATAAAGTTCTCCTTTATACCCAAAATGTTGACTTAAAAAGTTTTCAACTATTTCGCCAAAGGACCATAAAACAAACATATTAACGATAAGGTGCATCCACCCGGCATGCACAAAACCATAGGTAAAAAACCTAAAGGTCTGCTTATCGTGTTTAATTTTGTAAGCATTAAACTTTAGCTTGTCCATTAATTCTGCATTTTGAAACGCAAGTATTGAAACAAGCGCGGTAGCTGCTATTATAATATAGTTCATCATGGTTTTAAGTACTCTGCTTTTACAGGTTGTTTTGTATAATCAATTTCGGAACCCATGGTACTGTGAGGCACCAAATAAACCGCAAACATAACAATAACTGCGATAAGCGGCCATACTTTATTCACAGGATTTTTCTTTAAACGCCACCAGGCAATTACCCAGAAAATAAACATAAACAAGGTTTTATTATCGGTCATATCATGTCCGAAAGGCCATCCTGTCCAATAAGCACCAAAGGCATATTTTTGGACGATGGGTCCCAAAATCAAACCTCCAATAAACACACATACAGTTATTATTTTCGCGTAAAAGAGCGATTTGTCACCACCCGTGAATAGCTCAAGCAAAACGCGCATGCCAAACAGCATGGAGAAAAACATAAAAAAGATATGGGGCACCAAAATACCGGGTGGCACAGCCCCTTTAAAACGCAATACAACAGGTTCGTCGCTTAGCTTATAAGCTTTATTACCTTTCCTAAGCACTACCGTATATTCAACCTTACCGGCAGGTGGCTGATGGGGTAATTTCATCAATAAAGTATCGCCATTGCGCTTCATGGCAACAGTCATTAATGTATCAAAGCTCTTATATCTTTTATAGGTAACCGTACCCGTTACCGTTTTATCTTTAACTACTACACTTACCGGAGCGCCCCCCTCGCCCCCGTGGCTTCTAAGCAACTTAAAACCAACACTATTATTGCCGATGGTTACTTCTCCTGAAACAGGCCATGTAGGTCCGGTTGTCCTTTGATAAATTGCCATTCCTATTGTAAGGAGAATGGCCAAAGTCCACAGCAACATATTTTTTGTTATATCTGACATAAAAAGGTATTTTGGTTTACAAAGAAAAGGGTTTTTTTCCTAATATGCAGAGATGCGATTTTTTATTCAATAATTTCTTTAAGTAAACCTGTCTGACAATCATAAATTTTAATAACTTTACGCACTTTAATTTTGGATTTTTTAATTATTTAAACCAACAGATATGGGAAAAGGCGATAAAAAAACAAAACGAGGTAAAATTGTTAATGGTTCATACGGTGTTACAAGGTTAAGAAAGAAAAAAAGGCCTGCTGTCCCTGCAAAGAAAGAAGCACCTGTAGTTGAAGAAGTTGCAGAACCCAAACCAAAAAAGGCTACTGCAAAGAAAACAACAGTAAAAAAAACCACAACAAAAAAGGCTGCTGCAACAACCACAAAAAAAGCAACCACAACGCGTAAGAAAAAAGAACCTGCAGCAGAGGCCGAAAAGCCAAAAACTACTGCAAAAAAGAAAACCGCTACGAAAAAGAAAGCGGAAGAATCAAAAAGTGAATAAAAAAAACGGGGCATTGACCCCGTTTTTTTTATTCACTTTTTGTATTTAAACCATCAACAAAAACCTGACAACGTTTACTGATTCCCAACTTTGCCTACCTTTGCACCAATGAATTTATCAGAAAAAATACAAGAAGATTTCTTTAAAATAATTGCTGATACCGCTGCTGCGAAAAAGAAAAAGGTTTTCGTAATTGGTGGTTTCGTACGTGATTTACTCTTGAAGAGAGCCTCCAAGGATGCCGACTTTGTGGTGTTGGGCAGTGGAATTGAATTTGCACGCGAAGTTGCAAAAGCAATGGGTGACAATACGGAAGCCAAGTATTTTGAGAATTTTGGCACAGCCATGATTCGTAAAGGAAACTGGGTTTTGGAGTTTGTGGGCGCCCGTAAAGAATCATACCGAAAAGATTCGCGTAAACCGATTGTAGAAAATGGTACCCTCAAAGACGATCAGAAGCGAAGGGACTTTACCATCAATGCCCTGTCAATCAGCCTTCAAAAGCATAATTACGGCGAATTACACGACCCGTTTAACGGACTTAACGATCTCAAAAACAAAATAATCAAAACACCGCTTGACCCGGACATCACCTTTTCCGATGATCCGCTCAGGATGATGCGCGCCATCAGGTTTGCAACCCAACTTAGCTTTACCATAGAAGAAAACACCTTTAAAGCCATTGGCCGAAATAAAAACCGAATATCGATTGTTTCGCACGAAAGGATAACCGACGAGCTAAACAAGATTGTTATGGCTGAAACCCCATCAATTGGATTTAAACTGCTAGAAGAATCAGGATTGCTTAAGGTTTTCTTCCCTCAAATGGCTGCCTTAAAGGGGGTTGAAGTGGTGAATAATAACGCCCATAAAGATAATTTTTACCACACCCTCGAAGTGCTTGATAATGTAGCTTCAAAAACCGATAATTTATGGCTGCGATGGGCTGCTATTTTGCACGATATCGCCAAACCCGTTACCAAACGTTACGACCCCAAGGTTGGATGGACTTTTCACGGCCATGAGTTTGTGGGGGCTAAAATGGTTTCAAAAATTTTTAAACAGCTTATGCTGCCGCAAAATGAGCACATGAAGTATGTTCAGAAACTGGTTTTGTTGCATCTGCGCCCCATTGTTTTATCAAAAGATACGGTAACCGACTCGGCAGTAAGGCGTTTACTATTTGATGCCGGCAACGATGTAGATGATTTAATGCTACTTTGCGAAGCTGACATCACTTCAAAAAACGAAGTCAAAGTAAAAAAATATCTCCAAAACTTTCAAATTGTCAGGCGTAAGTTGAAAGAGGTTGAAGAGAAAGACCGAATCCGAAACTGGCAACCTCCCGTCAGTGGCGAAATTATTATGAATACATTTGGCATAAAGCCATCGCGTTTGGTGGGTGAAATTAAAACATCCATCCGCGAAGCCATACTCGATGGAATTATCCCCAATGAGTTTGAACCCGCCTACAGGTTTATGTTAAAGCAGGGAGAAAAGCTGGGTCTTACGGTTCAAAACAACCATCTCAACTAGCTTTACTTAAAACAACTGCATTGTATTCTTATTATTTTTCATATATTTGAAAATAAATTTAAATAAATTTCAATAAAACATGGTTCGAAGTTATTTGCCTGAGGAGTGGAAAAAAGTAGAGTTTGATGAAAGCATTTCCGAAAACGAAGTTTATGAAGTTTCCACCCATGGCCGCATTAAAAGTTTTAAAATTGATAAAGAAAACGGAATTATCTTAAAACAATCCTCTTTTGGAGGATACAAAAGGATTCCGTTAATTCAAAAAAGCAAACGTAAAACAGCGCGTTATACCCATAAGCTGGTAGCCGAAGCGTTTCTTGAAAAAACAAGTGAAGAGCAACAATATGTTATTCACCTCGACTACAACAAACAAAACAACAATGTATGGAACCTGCGCTGGGCCACTAAAGAGGAAAAAGAAGCTCATCAAAAAAATAATCCTGCCTACAATTCACCTGTCAAACGAATCCGTTATTCAAAACTTACCCCGGGTCGGGTTAAGATAATCAAACGAATGATTAATGACCCCAACCGGAAAACACGCATGAAAATGATTGCCAAGCAATTCGGAGTCTCTGAAATGCAACTCTACCGGATTAAAAGCGGTGAAAACTGGGGGCATATAAAAGTTGATGACAAACCCAAAGGACTCTTTCAATAGATTACAATCAATTTTATGAACCGGCAAAAACCCACCCTGATTGTTGTTGCAGGGCCAACCGCTTCGGGAAAAACCAAAGTTGCCATTGAAATAGCCAAGCATTTCAATACCGAAATTATTTCTGCCGATTCGCGTCAGTTTTACAAAGAAATTCCAATTGGCACTGCCGCCCCCAATCAAAAAGAGCTGTCGGAAGTTAAACATCATTTTACGGGCATGTTGTCAATATTTGACGACTATAATGTTTCGCGGTTTGAGCAGGATGTGCTAAAACTTTTGAGTAAAAAGTTTGAACAGCATAAAGTGATGGTGATGGCCGGGGGGTCGGGCATGTACATTGACGCTGTTTGCAGTGGAATTGACGACCTTCCAGACCCCGATGTTAAAATCAGAAACGAATTAAACCAAACTCTGGAAAAAATTGGCATTACGGAGCTGCAACAGCAACTCAAAGTACTTGACCCCGTATATTATAAGGAAGTGGATTTGCAAAATCCCAAAAGGCTCATGCGTGCCATCGAAGTATGCTTGCAAACCGGAAAACGATACTCCGATTTAAGAAAAAACAAAGCTGCCAAGCGCGACTTTAACATCCTCAAAATTGGTTTAAACATACCTCGCGAGGAGCTGTATCAACGCATCAACCGGCGAACAGAAACAATGATTGAAAACGATTGGATTGAAGAGGCTGAAAATGTTTTTCCGTACAAACATCTAAATGCACTTAATACGGTGGGATACAAAGAGTTGTTTAAGTATTTTGAAGGAACATGGACGCTGGAAACCGCCATTGAAAAAATAAAAACCAACACCCGGCGCTACGCCAAGCGACAACTAACCTGGTTTAAGCGCGATAAAACCATTAATTGGTTTGCGCCGGATGATGTTGATGATATAATTGATTATCTTCAAATAAGACTACAAATCTGATTGAGCTTGCAGGGTATCCCAAAGCTCGTTCAATTTGCAATCTGAATGAGATAATATTTTTTGTTTATAAAATGAATTTAGTTATTTTTGTATCAATATAGTG
>Ga0256831_1000212_pt1 | contig 31367 bp, 25 predicted proteins | sample 132544metaG_FD_189087 | JGI IMG/M metagenome (GOLD analysis project Ga0256831, IMG submission 189087) | Hydrothermal vent microbial communities from Lau Basin, Pacific Ocean - 132-544 | ecosystem: Environmental > Aquatic > Marine > Hydrothermal vents | place: Pacific Ocean: Lau Basin | collected... | reverse complement strand
TTATATTTGTTAGTTTTTCATGTTTAATTCTTCTTAAAACTTGCTCTATTGAAGGTTTATGAATTTCAATTCCTAAAATTGTTTTTTCAGGATATTTTTTAGCAAGATGAATTAAGTGTCTTCCACTTCCAAATCCAACTTCTACTATATCTATATTGCTTAAATCATCTGTAATGTTTAATAAATTTTGATTAGGTAATTTTTCTTTTATTCCGCTTATATTTTCAAAAATAATATTTGCTTCATTTAGTTTTGCAAATTCTAAGTAAGCTTTTTTTAATTCACTAATAATTGGTCTAGTTATTTTGTCATATTTTACCAAATATCCATTTTTGTGATTTCTTACTTGAATTAAAAATTTTGCATTTTCTGTTTTTACCGCAATTAAATTTTCAGCTTTAAATAAAAATTCACATTTATTAGTTTTAATAGGATAATTTAATTCTTTTAATTTATCAATTACGATATGTGGCATTATTTGCTAACCTCCACAATAGCCGGTTTTTTAGAAATAAGCCCATATTTATCAACTTCATATATTTTATATTCATACGAATGTTTTGGGTTTATTGTATCTTTAAAATTATTTGATTTTGTTATAAATTTTTTTTCTATGCTTTTAAAAAGAGAAATTTTTTCTTTTTTGATAATTAAATATTTCTCTGCTCTATTATCAGGTGAGGTAAAAATAAATTCAATTGTATTTGAATATCTATTGGTTGAGACTATAGGAGTTGCCGGTTTTGGCAAAGTCTCTCCCATAACTGCAGGAGTTTCACTAAGTAGTGATTCTGTTTTATGAGCAGATACCGCTGTAACTTTATAGTATCTTATAAATCCATCTTTATTTATATAATCTACAAATGTATTTGATTTTGTTGTTTTGTAAAATTTAAAATATCCATTAGGAGTAGAAGAGATATAAATTTTATAATAAATTGCATTTTTTACAGGAGAGAATTTTACTACTATTTTTTTAGGTAGATTTGTAGTAGCGGTAACATTTAAAATTACAGGTGGTTTTGGATAAGTTGATACTACTATTGTTTTTGAAGGAAGTGATTTTATATCATCAAAACTTTTTGCAATTATTCTATATTTATAAATTTTTCCATCTTTAAGGTCTTTGTCTATATATTCTACATTTAATCTAGGAGTTAGAGTATCAATTTCTTCCCATTTTGCTTTTTCATCATTGAATCTTTCAATTATATATTCATACACTCTTTCGTTTGTATGTGGTCTAAATATTATTTTAACGCTACCTTTAGTTAATGGTTTTGCTTCTAGAGGTATAACAGGTGAGAGTGGTGGAAGTGTTGATGATTGAGTCTGTTTTGCAAGTGAAGGAATGCCATTTTTATCAAAAGTTGCAATTTTATATTTGTATATATGAGCTGGTTTTAATTTTGTATCTACATAGATTGATTTATAGGGATTTTTAATAGTTGCAATTTGTACCCATTTTTTATGTTTAAAATCATATCTTTGAATGTAATATCCGCTCATTGTCGGAACTGGAGACCAAAAAAGCGCTATTGCATTTCTATCTGGGTATGCTTTAAATTCTTTTACAACTGGTAATTTAGGGTTTGATTTTATTGGTTGTTTAGTTGGTGTTAGTTTTGCACAGCCTGTTATGAGTATCAAAGTAGCGGCTGAGATTATTAATTTTTTCATCCTCTATTCCTTTTATTAAATTTTTAAAATCATCAAATAATGGTGCTATTATACTAAGTTTTTTTCCGTTTGGATGAGTAAAGTAAAGCTCTCTTGCATGAAGCATGACTCTTGGAATATTTTGCTCTTTTTTTCCATAAGTTTTATCGCCTAAAATATATCTTCCGATTGAATTTAAATGTACTCTTATTTGATGAGTTCTGCCAGTAAATAATTTTGCAGCAGTTAAGTTATTTTCAATTGGCACAAATAAAGTTTTTGCCTCTCTTCCTCCTTTTACTACTGCCATTTTTAATCTATTTTTTGGGTTTCTTGCAATCGGTTTATCTACACAAATTGGCTCTTTTAAAGGGTGGTTTAATAAAAATAAGTAATATCTCCCCATTGATTTATCTTTTAATTGGTTTGATAAAAATTCATGAGTTTTATTGTTTTTTGCTATTACTAATGCTCCGCTTGTCTCTTTATCAATTCTATGTACTATTCCATATCTCTCTTCTCCTGCTATATTTGAGAGGTTAAAGCCTTTTTCTTTTAACCAATCTACAATAGTTGCTTCTTTTACGCTTGGCGCTGGATGCACTACAATACCAGGGGGTTTATTAATTACTAATAAATCTTCATCTTCATAAAGAATAGGAATATCAAAGTTTACTTCTTTTTTTTCTTTAATTTCTGGTTTTAAGGGAGTATATTCTATCAAATCTCCACTTTTTAATTTAACCCCACCTTTTTTTATAGTTTTATTATTAATTTTTACTAACTCTTTTTTTATTAGCTCTTGAATCTGATTTCTTGGAATATTTAATTGCTCACTTAAGAATTTATCAATTCTCTCTTCTTTATTTGCAATGAGTTTTGGCATGTTATCCTTTTTTAAAAATTATATCAAATCTTGACAAAAAAAATTAATTTAAATAAAATCGCACAAAATTTGCTGCTAAAAACTTCAATCTACAAGGATTAAATTATATGGAAAAAGAAAATCAAAATAATCTAGAAGAGAGCTCAACTAACGAATCTTCACAAAAAAAACAGCGCACTCATATCCCAGTAGAGGGTTATACTATTGAGACTTTGCGTAGTATGCCAACAGATGAATTAATAGAAATTGCCAAAAAATTAGGTGTTGAAAACCCTCAAGAATATAAGCGTCAAGATTTGATGTTTGAGATTTTAAAACATCAAGTCCAACAAGGTGGGTATTTATTATTTACTGGAATTTTAGAAATTATGCCTGATGGGTATGGATTTTTAAGAAGTATAGGTGGGAATTTTGAAAATTCTGTTAATGATGTTTATGTATCACAAACTCAAATTAAAAAATTTGCTCTTCGTACAGGAGATATTGTAACAGGTCAGATTAGACCTCCAAAAGACCAAGAAAAATATTATGCGCTTTTAAAAATTGAAGCAGTTAATTATCTACCACCTGAGGAAGCAAAAAAAAGACCTCTTTTTGATAACTTAACTCCACTATATCCTCAAGAAAAATTAAAACTTGAATATAATCCAACAAAACTTACAGGAAGAGTGCTTGATTTATTTGCACCAATTGGAAAAGGACAAAGAGGGTTAATTGTAGCGCCTCCAAGAAGTGGAAAAACTGTATTTTTAAAAGAAATAGCTCATGGGATTACTCAAAATCATCCAGAAGTGGAGCTAATGGTTCTTTTAATTGATGAAAGACCAGAGGAAGTTACAGATATGCAAAGAAGCGTAAAAGGAGAAGTTTATAGCTCAACTTTTGATAAACCAGCACAAAATCACGTAAGAGTGGCGGAGCTTGTGATAGAAAAAGCCAAAAGAATGGTTGAGATGGGAAAAGATGTAGTAATTTTACTCGATTCTATTACAAGGCTTGCAAGGGCATATAATACCGTTACACCAGCAAGTGGGAAAGTATTAAGCGGTGGTGTTGATGCAAACGCTCTTCATAAACCAAAAAGATTTTTTGGTGCGGCTAGAAATATAGAAGAGGGTGGAAGTTTAACTATCATTGCAACAGCACTTATTGATACTGGCTCTAAAATGGATGAGGTTATTTTTGAAGAGTTTAAAGGTACTGGTAATATGGAAGCGGTGCTTAGCAGAAGAATTGCTGATAGAAGAATTTATCCAGCAATTGATTTGCTTAAATCTGGAACAAGAAAAGAAGAGCTTTTATTAACTCCAGAAGAGCTTGCAAAAGTTTGGGCTATAAGAAATATTATAAGTGAAATGGATGAAGTTGAAGCGCTTAAGCTTCTTTATTCAAAAATGTTAAAAACAAAAAACAATCAGGAATTTTTAAGCGTAATTAATGAATAAATGCGGCATTTTTGATAGTGGAATAGGTGGTATAAGTGTTGCAAGAGAGATATTAAAAGCAAAACTTTTTGATGAAATAATTTATTATGGAGATACTGCAAGAGTTCCATATGGAAATAAAAATGAAAGTACAATTATTAGATACTCTCTTGAAGCTCTTGAATTTCTTAAAAATTTTGATATTGATTTTTTAGTTGTAGCATGCAATACGGCAAGTGCAGTCGCTGTTGAAGAGCTTAGGAAAGAAGCAAACTTTCCCGTTTTAGGGGTTATTGAAGCAGGTGTGGAAGCTATAAAAAATGAAGATAAAAATTCAAATATTTTGCTTGTCGGTACAAAAAGGACGATAAAATCAGGTAAATATCAAAAATTGCTTCAAAAAAACGGATTTAAAAATATAATATCAATAGCTACTCCTCTTTTTGTACCTCTTGTGGAAGAAGGTATTGTTGAAGGAGAAATTACGGATAAAATTTTTGATATGTATTTTGAAGATATCGATAAAGAAAAAATAGATATTGTAATATTAGGCTGTACTCATTATCCATTTTTAAGTAAAACTTTTAAAAAACATTTTCCAAACGCAAAGCTTATTCACTCAGGTCAAGCAATAGTTGAGATGATAAAAAATAATTTTAACATTACTCCTAAAAAAGAAACTTCAATAAAACTTTTCTCAAGCGATAATCCTGAAGAATTTAAAATTCAAGCAAAAAAGTGGCTTTAAGAGGTTAATTTTTCAACTCGAAGTAAAATTATGGTATAATAAACGAAAAAAGAGTTGAAGATGAAAAAATTATTGTTTTTATTATCACTAATCCTTTTGCTTTATGCACAAAATCAACCAATTTCACCTTATTATACTTGTGGTCTTTTTAAGGGTCCTTTAATTACTTATGATACTATTCAAGGTAATGGAAGCGAGCCTAGAGTATGTGGAAGTGAGAATCTTTTTGCTATTAAAGTAAATAACATCGATAATATAAAATGTAGTATAACTCAAACTTGTGATAATGCTACTAATTGTAACGTAAAAAATCCTCCAGATAATAAATACAATCCAAATTTATTAGAGAGTAATCAAACAACACCTATACCAGAAGATTTAAATTTTACTGAAACTGATTATGTAAATTATGATTTTGATTCTCCAAATTTAGTATTAAATTTTTATCCTCAAACTCACTACTCTAATAGTGATACTAATTATTCTACTTTTGGCTCTTGGACTTTTAAAGAAAATAATATAACACTTAATTTTAAACCAGGGGATTATTTTTTTGATGATTTGACTTTTAATGGTGATAATATCCATATAAATATACTCGATGGCGGACCTGTTAGGATATTTGTAAAAGAGAATCTAAAATTTGATAAAAACAATGTATATATAAATGATAATGGTGATGAAAACAATCTTTTTATATATGTCGGCGGTAATATGGAATTTAAAGATACCGAAAATACTCCATTGCACATATATGCATTTAGTTATGTCAAAGGAAACGTTGAATTTAAATCAAGCTCAGATGATTTTTACTGGTATGGAGGGATAACAGCTGAAGGTGATATTACAATAGATTCTGATTATGCACATTTTATATATAGAGGAACAAATGACAAGCTTGGATATGGCAAATGTCCTTTATGTTATGCAGACCAGATAAACGGGCATTGGATAAGCATAATGGACTTTTTGAAAATGACTTTTAAAATGCCAAAAAGAACAGCAATTATTAATGACTCAAATCAAACATTAAGAGATTTGAATGTTACATTAATAGAAACTGACCCTAGCTGGTTTACAGGTACAACTCCTCAAATGTATAGATTAATTGATGAAAATAACAACACAGTATTTAAAGATTTAGAAAACAATACAACTTATCAGTATAAAAATATTTTTGGGTTTAAAATTAGTTTAAGTATTGATAAAAAATCTAAAGGAGTTGTTGTTGCTCCTCCAAGAGGAGATATTCAACCTCCTTTTGGGGCAAGTGATATTCAAACAATATCAAAAACCACTGCATATTTGGGCGAATATAATGCAACTGGATTTGAGCATTATAATGCTTTAGAGACAACTTTTGGAATTGATACAACTATACAAGGTAGTAATTTAAATAATTTTTTTGCTACTTTTTATGATGAATATGGAAGACTTTATAAAAATGTTAAATTAGATTATTGTGAAAATGTTCCTACAACATCTACAAACAATGTGTCAGAAACTCCTTCGGCGATTGATGCTTGGGATGTAGATGAAAATATAACTCACAGAGTTATAAAAACAAAAATAGTAAATAAATCATTCAAATTAAAAATTGCAGGAATTGAAAATAATCAAGAAACTGCACTTAATAAAGGTATTGTAAAATTTGCATTATATGATGTTTTAAATCAAATAGAAATTACGCCTTTTTATGATTTTAACACTTCAAACGCTTCAATTGAGCAAGAGTTTAATATAAGTAAAAGTGTAAAAGATGTAAAAGTTGAATTTAAAATATGTGCGGATGTGGATTCTAACGGAAGTTTGATAATAAAAGATTCAAGTGAGTGCTCAAATACTACGGTATATCAATGTAGAGAAAATCCTGGAACAGTAGCATGGAGAAAATGCTTCTCAAGTGATGACTTTGCAATAAGACCATATAAATTTGTAATCGAAAACGCTCCAACTGTGGTAAAAGCTGGAGAAGAATTTAATATTACTGTAAAAGCACTTGATTTTCAAAACAATCCAGCACAAAATTATAATGAGGTTGTATCTGTTGTTAATTCTCCAAGAATTAGATATGTTGATAATGATGCTAATGCAACTAAAGCGATTGAAATAACTTCTACAAATAGACAATTTGTAAATGGAGTAGTTGTTTTAAGATTAAGGTATTTAGATGTCGGAGAAGGAAATATTACTATTGATGAAGTTAATGGCAGTGAATTTGCGCTTGTTGATGCTAATGATACTAATGTTTCTGCAAGATTTATACAAAGTGCAAGAACTGGTATAAAATTTATTCCTTTTGCATTTAGAATAGATGCTAAGTATACAGACTTTAATAATTCTAATTTTACATATATTTCAAATGATTTAAATATGTCATCAAATCTTGATATAAATATAACAGCAATTAATAAAGATGGTAATGCTACTGAATATTATAATAGAGATATGTATGCAAAAAATATTGCTTTAACAATAACTCACTCTATACCATTAAATGTAAATAGTGTAAGATATGTAGAAACTTCTCAAAATGCGATACAAGAAGTAAATATAACTAGTCCTATTCAATTAAGTATAAGTAAAAATTATTTTGATAAAGGGAAAGCTAATCTTCATATTAAGATAAACTTTCCAAGAGATAACAAAAATCCAATAAATAGTTTTAGATTTAATATTAATGAGATTAATGTTACTGATAACGATGCAAATGGCTCTATAACTCTAAATCAATCAGCTACATTTTATTATGGAAGAATGTTTATTGATAATGTTTCTGGATATGCATCAGAATTAAATAATACTGCAAAATATCAATATTGGAATAATAACAGTTGGGTTTTAAATACTAATCATATTAATAATTCTTTTGGTGAGATAAAATACCTTTACATAAATGCAAGTGATGTTAGTTATACAAAAGGAAATGTAAATAATGGTTTACAACAAGTAACTCTTAGAACAACACATACGCTTCCGTATAAAGTAAAAGTGCATGTTGCAATTCCAAGCTGGCTTTGGTATCATCCGTTAGCAAAGAATTATCAAGACCCATCTGCAAGTAATCAAGACTGTTTAACTCATCCTTGTTTTAATGCTTCTTTTTTAAGCGATTCAAAAGGATGGGGAGGAGTAGGTATAAATAAAGCAAAATATAAAGAGACAAATAGAACAACTGAAATTAATTCATCGCTTGATAAAATCAATATTAATAAAAAATCAGTTAAAAAATTAAATTGGTAAAGAGAGTGAAATTGAGAAGAATTTTACTCTTTTTTTTTACAATCTTATTTTCATATGGAAGTGATTGTAATAACCCTATAATAATAGAAAAATTAAATAATGCATTAAATAAATCAACATATAATTTAAATCAATCAAGAGGTGATGTAGTTTATTCTTTTAATGTCAAAATTAATGGAAAAGTTGATATTAATCTTTCATCTATAAATAATTTTGGTGTAGCATTATATAAAAATAGATGTCCTTTAAATGCTTTAGAATTTGGGAGAAATATAAATAAAAGCATAAATGTAAGTTCTGGTGATAGAGTATATTTAAGGGTAAAAAGTGTTAACAATGTAAGCGGTATTGTAACATTTACTCCTGAAGTGATTGAAGATACACATGATATTTGTTATCGCCAGCAAAACCAAAAAGGTTTTTTCTGTTTTAAAGACCCTTTTGGGATTCCAATAAGCGGTGGTTTAAATTGCAAGTATACATATAATATTGATGTATATGGTAATTTAGAAGATGTTGTCATTGAGCATGTAGACCCTACTTTGTTTCAAGGGAATGCTTTTAAAAGTTGTGGAATTAATCCAAAAAGCAGTGTTAGAACATGTAAAATTGCAAACAGAATAGATTTATGGAAATTTGGCTTTCTTGATAAATCGCTTGAATATAATCTTTCAAATTTAAGCAGTGATGATAATCTTTCAATTTGGGTTAAAAGTATCGTTAATTTGGAGCTTTTTAGCTCGGAAAATACATATGTTAGATACATAAAAAATGGATATTTACATATTGGAAGATTGAATAAATGTCAAGATTACACTAATGCAAATCTTTTAGATTTTAAAAAAATATTTGATAAGAAATTAAATGGAAGGTTAGTTTTAATAGGGAATACTAATGTTTGCAAAACTAATAATACTGGTAAATGTATTAATCCTTCTAGAAATGATAATAATGATAATATTAATTTGCAATATGTAAAAGTTGATAATATATCAAATGTTTCTTATTCTTTTTTAAATTTAAATGCGAATGATGAAATTATTTGGGCTGGGCTTTTTTGGCAAGGAAGGATTAAAACTGAAAATCCAAATGAATCATCAGAAGTTAAAAAAGCAAAAATTGTTAAATTCAAAACACCTAATTCTAATGGTTATCAAGATATAGAAGCTGTTGATAATAATTTTAATTGGTACTATAGCGATAAATATAATATTTTTGATTATGCTGGATTTGCAGAGGTTACTAACTTAGTAAAAAGTGCTAAAAGCGGAAAATATTATCTAAAAGATTTACAGATAAGTACAGGAAGAGATATCTCAGGAGGATGGAGTCTTGTTGTTGTAGTAAAAAACAGAGATAATAGCTTTAAAAAAATTGTAGTTTATCAAGGATTTCAACCATTATGGAATAAAAAAGGTTTTAATAATTCAATCTCTTTAAAAGTAGATGGATTTAAATCCAAATCAAAAGGCAAAATAGAATCAAATCTTATTTTCTTTTCAAATGAAACTGATGTAAATATGGGTGATAACATAAAGGTTAATGGGAAAAAAATTAGTAATAATTCTAATCCTCAAAATGACATAATGAATTCAACTATTTCAATATTTGGCAAAAATTATCAAAATAGGTATCCTAATTTTAATAATAATTTAGGTGTTAATATTGATGAATTTAATTTAAGCGATATTGTCGAAAATTCTCAATCAAGTACTGATATAATTTTTTCGACTCAAAAAGATAGATATCTTCTCTCAATGGTTGGTTTTTCAGTAGAGCTTGATATTCCTAAGATATGCTTTTATGACTTAAAAATTTTTGATGAAACAAATAATAAAGTGAGCACAAATAAGCTTCAAAAGAATAAAAGATATACAATAAAATTTAATATAAAAAATGATGAAAAATTTAAAGTAAGTAATTTTTATGTGATAAATAAATTTAAAAATCAAAAATATATAAATAATTCTACATATGTTAAAAATGCAAATCAAAAAAAGTTGCGTCATATTAATGATGGCTCATCAGTAAATGGTGTATCAGTTAATTATAATAATAATATTTTAAGCATTGGGAAGATAAAAGATGAAAATAATTCGCTAAGTCCATATAAAAAAGAAAATTATGCAATAATAAAATTTAAAGAAATTGCGTTAATTGATGGTAAATTTGATAATTTAATTTATGGGGATTATTATTTTGGAAATGCTAATTATGGTGGATTACTTCCACAATGTAAAACTAATGAGCCAAAACCTAAGATAATTACTGGAAATTTTGATGCTTATGATTTTGATGAAAGCATATTGCATAGAGTAATAAAGACAAAAATTGCAGGTAAATCTTTTGTTTTAAAAATAGCATTTATCTCACCTAAGAGTGTTTTAACAAATATATATGCATATTATCAATTGTATGATATGAATTCTAATACTCAAATAACGCCATTTGAAGCATTTGATTTAGCAAATACATTAATAAATAAAAGCTTTAATATTGATAAAGCGTATAAAAATGTTAGAGTTAGATTTAAGTATTGTAAAAATACTATAAATAATATGATTGTTGCTCATTCTTTATGTGATACTAATACTCCCGGATATAAATATGAATATTCATATAGCACTGATGCATTTGCAATAAGACCTTATAGATTTGTTTTAAACATTCCTTCAAAAGCAATAGCAAATAAAAAATTTAATATTTCAATAAGTGCTTTAGATTTTAATAATAATCCTTTAAATAATTATAATGAAACATTAAGTTTTACATCTTCGCCAGTTATTGAATATAATGAGACTAAACCTGGTTGTTATAAAGGTGTTTTATCATTAGTGAATTATGATTTTAGTAATGGAGAGTTAAAGACAAATGCGAAATATAGTGATATTGGCAGATTGCAAGTTACTATAAAAGAAAAAGAGGGAAGTGAATTTGCAAAAATTGATAATAGCGATACTCCTTTTTTACAAAGAAGAATATTAGGAGATTCAAAAACAATAAATATAAAACCTTATAAGTTTTTAATTGCTGGGAATCTTTATAATTTTAAAAATACAAACTTTACATATATTTCAAATGATTTAAATATGTCTGCTAAGCTAAATTTAACACTTCAAGCTGTTGGATATAATAATGCTTTAATAAAAAATTACACAAAAAATTGCTATGCAAAAGGAAGTACTTTAAAATTAATCTTTGATAGTAACCAACCTATTAGAAAATTGCTTATGAAAACAAATAATTATACTTCTATAGATACTGATTCAATAGTTGGTTATATTAATCAAACTCTACAAAAAGATATTTTTGAGCAAAATTCTACAGCTAAATTAAGCATTAGATTAAATTTTGAGAAAAATTATCAAGTTCCTGTTGGTGAATTTGATTTTAATATAAATAAAATAATAGAAAATGATGGAGAGATTAATGGAAGTACTAATAATATACCAGGAATAGCGCATTTTATTTATGGTTATTTTCAGCCTCATGATGTATATGGTTATCCAAAACGTTTAGGTAATAGTTATGAGCTTAACTCAAAATTTAAAATTTTATATTTTGATGCTTCAAAAGGATGGATTATAAATAATTATCATTATTTTAATATTCATGGTGATATTAATTTATCAAAAAGTATTGCAAAAAATATTACTATACAAAAACAGGCTGTAAATAATGGGATTTTAGAGATGAAGTTTATTACAAATCATGAAATACCTTATAGCTCAAAAGTGCATGTTGCAATTCCAAGTTGGCTTTGGTATCATCCATTAGCAAAAAATTATCAAGAGCCATCTTTAAGCAATCAAGATTGTCTAACACATCCTTGCTTTAATGTAACTTATATTAATCAAAGTTTAGGATGGGGTGGTGTAGGCTCTAATGACAATAAAAATCCAGAAAATAATAAAACTTCTAAAATAAAATCTTCTTACATAAAGCTACATAAAAACTCCATAAAAAAAATAAACTGGTAACTTTTCTTCTTTTTTAAACTGGTAATTTTTCAAATAATAATTTGACACTAATATGATGTTTTGTTATTATTCGTAACATTTTTGTAAAATTTTTGTAACAAAAGTGAGAAATTGTAAGGGTAATTAATGAAAAACGTATTAGTGTTATTTTTGTTTGTTTTTATCTATGCAACTCAATATAATGAAGGAGATAGGAATTTTACAATAGTTAATCCGCAAAATACAAGAAATATTTATGGGGATTATTTGCTTGGGGGTAATACGGTAGAATGTGTTACGAATAAAACAGATACTTTTAATAACGCACAATGTATAGATAGTGTAAGTCATAATGATAATAACAGAATAACTAAATATATTGATATAGATAATGATTCAAGAACATGGAATTCATCTACCTCTACAATAATTTTACCAGATGATGCAAAAGAAATTGTGTGGGCAGGTCTTTTTTGGCAGGGGAATATAAATAATTATCATAGCTATTATATTCTGTATAATAATTATTATTATCTTGTTACTAATTTGCAACGCAGAGCAGAGTATAATTCAGATAATATAAATGATGGTTTTCATTATGTTGATATTACATCAAATTCAAATATTAGCATTAATAGTACAAATGCTAATAATGTATTAATCAAACTTAATAATTCTAAATATACAAGAGTGTTTGCAGATAAAGTTGATTATTATAAATGGTATGGTAATTATGGATTTGTTTATTCAGCTTATAAGGATATAACTAATCTTTTTTCTCAAAAAGTTTTTACAAAAGAAATCAATATAACAGTTGCTAATATTTCTGCTAATGAGGGGAGAGAAAATTCACTTGGTAATTATGCAGGTTGGGCAGTAGCTATTATATATAAATCACAAAATAAAGATAGTTTTAAAAGAGTTGTAATTTACAATGGATACAGATTTTTATCGGGAACAGCTTCTAAAAGCATTATTATTGATAATTTAATGTTGCCTCAAAAAAATAGTGTAGATTCTAAATTTTCCGCTTTTGTAGGGGAGGGTGATTATGTTTATACTCCTGATCATATGAAAATAGATAATTATATAGTGCATGGAGACTATAACAATGATGATAATATTTTTGATTCGAGAATGTCAGCAGCTATTTTGAGAGCGGATATAGGTGATAACAATAAAATAAATACAGATGGTATAGACTTGGATGAATATAATGTTACGGACATACTTACTCAAATAAGAGATAATAATCCAAGTACTACAGAAATAAACATAACATTGGATACCGAATGGGATGCTTATTTTGCAAGTATGATTGCGTTTTCTGTAAAATTATATGTACCTCAGTTTTGTTATGACTATTCTTATTCACAAAATGGAATTTATTTCACAGAGCCATATAATCCTAATACTTCTCCAAGAATAAGAGGTAATGTAATTCCAAATAATGATATAAATGTTTCTGTTTATATAAGAAACAATGATAATAATGATATTATTGCTAAGAATTTAACTTTTAATATTATCGATATAAATAATTCACAACTAAAATTTAATCCTCAAAGTTTGGCATTATATGATTCTGAAAAAAATCAATATATTAAAATAAATGATTTTAATATAAGCAGCAATAATAAAGAAACAAATATAACGGGAATTTTAGAGGGAAATATAACTAAAGCATCACATAAGTATTTATATTTTTCTTTTATTCCTTTAAAAGAAGATATTAACCAATCAATGCAAAATTGGGAAATAAAATATCTGCTTTATAAAAATATTAATGGCGAAGAGGTTAATATTCCACAATCAATAAAATTAGCTGATTTACCAATATGTAAAAAGCATTTTGAATATAACCCTGCTTGGAATCAATTTAATGTAGTAGATAAAAATCTTTTTAATGGAATATATTCAAAATATAATCTTTTTACGCAGGTTGTTGGAAGAGAGCATCCTTTTAAAGTGGTATCATATAATAAAGACGATTTAAATCAGCCTCAAAATTATAAATATGCAGTTTTATTAGAAATGATTAATGTGGGTGGGTTTCATGATATTAATGCAACTTGTCAAAATCCTTATGCAATAAAATATCCTATTAATTCTAAATATTATTTGCCAATTAATTTTAATAATACCTCAAATGTAAATATTAATATTACTCCTTTATCTGCAGTGAAAAATTCAGCTTTTAGAATTGAGTTTATTGATTGGAATGAATTATTTAAGCAAAAGAATTTTAGTTGTAATGATAAAACAGAGTATAAAGGTATGCCTAGGTGTATATCAGGAGATAAGGAGAATTATATAACAATATTTGGAATTAATTCGCCTTGTCTTGTGGATAATGGGGGAGCATGTTTTGATTCTACTAATAATGATACTTATGCATGTTTAAAATGTACTTTAAAATATTACGGAAATAGAGTTTGCTCAAGAGATAATTTCTCAGTTAGACCAGATAGTTTTTATATTGTTTTAAAAGACCCTATAACAAATTCTTCAATTGCAGATGATATCAATAAAACAGATGTAAATTTATCTGCCGGGATAGATTATAATTTTAGTATAACAGCTACGACTTATAAAAATTTAAATCGTGCAATTGGTTATACAGGTTATTTTGGAAATAATATAGATAAAAATATATCGCTTAATTGGAGTAGTGATAAAAATTTAAGTGTATGTAATGATATATCTAGTAAGATTATTAAAAAGTATATAATAAATGGGTATTTAAATGCGAAGATGAATAATTCTGAAATAGGAGAATATAATCTATCAGTTTCTGATAAAGATTGGACAAAGGTTGATTGGGAGCCTAGCTATTTAACACATCATAATAATCCTCATTTTATTGCAAATACTGCAGATTGTAATATATATTCATCAGTAGTGCAATTAGCAGGAGTAGATGTAATTTTTAACGGAAATAATTTAAATATTTCGTCTTTAAATGGGTGCTTAATTACTAATATTAAACATTTTTTACATTTTTTAAACAAAAAAACTGATTATATAAATATAACTTTTATGCCTTATAAATTTGGAGTTGTTGTAAATGATACTTATGGTATTGGTAATGAAACAAATAAAATTGGATGGCTTTATGATACTGATATTATTAATTATCCAAACGATGAAAATAATTCTTATAAAATTCAGGGGCAAATTAAAGCTTTAAATGCTGCTGGTGCAGTAACTAGAAACTTTACTAAAGGTTGTTTTGCAAAAGATATTAATATTACTATAAATCATATCGCTTCTAATAATGCTTTGCCAATGCAGTATATAATATATGAAAACAACAACACTAAATATTCAAAAGAGATAAATGCTACTTTTATTTTTAACTATAAAAAAGAAAATTTTATAAAAGCGAATAATGGTGCGGGTAATATTGTTGTAAAAATGAATTATAAAAAGATATTTAACAAGCCTTATTTACCTATTGAAGTAAATTTTACAGATATTAATGTTTCAAGTAATTTATCTTATGAATTAAATGGTACTAAAAAAGTTACCGGTAAAAAAGATTTGAATAAATTTATTCAATTTAGATACGGAAAAATTATTGCTCCAAATATTACAGGTTATCCTCAAAAAGTTGGAAATGCTTATCAGTTAAAAGGTGTGTTTAAATATATGTACTGGACAAATAACGGATGGGTAATAAACAAAGAGCATAATTCTTCAAATTATGGTGAAGTAAATATTACAAAATCATATCATCCAAATATTCAAATGAGTTTGAGCTCAATAAATAAAGGAGAGCAAAACGTAACGCTTCTAACAACACATGCTCTCCCTTACAGCGCAAAAATTCATCTCTCAATTCCAAGTTGGCTTTGGTCTCATCCTCTTGCAAAAAATTACCAAGACCCAGATGTAACAAATCTTAATTGTTTAACACATCCTTGTTTTAAAGTTAATTTTTTAAAAGAAAGTAATGGATGGGGAGGAGTAGGAGTAAATAATAAATATAAAGAAACAAATAAAACAGTTGATATTAACGCATCACTTAAAAAAATAAATGTTAATAAAAGCACTCTTAAAAAGATAAACTGGTAATCTTGACTTTTTTCTTCTTTTCTTTATAATGATATAAAAAGGATATACATTGTCTCTTTTTAGAATATTTAAAGAGTTAATAAATAATGAAGAGTTTTATGAAGCACATGAAATATTAGAAGAGTATTGGCATACAATTAGAAAGACTAATAATCCTTATAAAAATGTATATAGAGGTTTTATTAATGCAGCTGTTGCACTTGAGCTTAAAAAACGAGGTAGAACAAATTATAAAAAAGTGTGGTTTACATATGAAAAATATAAACCTTTATATCTTCAAAAAGAAGAATTTATAGAAATTATGAATTTTCTTGATTCAAAAAAACCTTTTTAATACTCTTCCCAAAAAAATTTAATCCATTCATTTGTTTTATGAAAATAAAAATCAGGTTTAAATTTTGAAGTTGGTTTATAAAAAAGTGATATGGTTTTAAAATTTAAATCAGGGTATTTTTCTTTTAATATTTTTAAAACTTCAATAAATGTATCTCCGCTATCACTTATATCATCTACAATTAAAATATCTTTAAATCCATGAAGATTTGGGATATTAAAAATATCAATTTTTTCTTTTTTTTGAGTTTTATTATAAGAGATGGCATTTATGCTAAAAACTTCTCTTATATTCATCTTCTCTGCAAGGTGATGTGCAAATGTAAGACCTCCTCTTGCAATTGCAAGCAATGCATCAGGTTTATTGATATTTAATTTTTTTAAGTCATTTTGAAATTCTTCGTAAGAGTAATCTCTCATTATTATCCTTTTAGCTATAATTATAATATGTTTTTAATGAGAAGATACAATTGATTGAATTAAAAGGTTTAATTGGAGATAAATTTGAAAGTTTTGATGGTGCCTCGGGACGGAATCGAACCGCCGACACAGGGATTTTCAGTCCCTTGCTCTACCGACTGAGCTACCGAGGCGTGGATTGAAATTATATTATATTAAGCTTAAAATTACCTTAAGGAGTTAAGATGAAAAAATTAGTATTTGCAATAGGAATTGGGGTATTAATATTTAGTGGATGTAGCTCAAAAAACGAAGTTCAAAAAACTCAGATGTGCCAAATTGATGGTACTAATGCACCTCAATGGATATGTCAAGATGCAAATGAAAAAGGAATGATTACAGGTGTGGGTAGTGCAGAAGCAACTCCTCTTGGATTTAACTATCAAAAAACAGAAGCAATTGCTGCTGCAAGAGATGAAATTGCAAGGAAGATAAGTATTAGAGTTAAAAATATCTTCAAAAGATTTGAATCTTCTACAGGTATTGGTAAAGAGCAAACAGCTGAAAAAGTAACAGAAAATGTTTCAAAACAACTAGCATATGAAACTTTGAGAAATTCAAAACTTTTAAAAATGTGGAAAAGTCCTAAAGGTACTTTATATGTGCTTGTAGGAATGCCAAAAGAAGAAGTTGCACAAGAGATTAAAACTTCTCTTGAGAGTAAAAAAGCTCTTTATCAAAAATATTTAGCTAAAAAGTCATGGGAAGATTTAGACAAAGAAATAGATAAAGAATTTAGTTATTAAATATTTCTTTTATCTTTTCTTTGCAGTTTTGGTATGCTAAAGCTTTTGCTGTTTGATAATCTTGAATAGAGCTTCCAGCGCAAGTGAAATAAAAATTTTTAGAAGCATTTTTATCGCTAATAGTTAAATTTAAAGTAATTATATTTATTTTATAACTGCCTACTTGTTTTTGTTTATTTGTAGTTTTTGCGATGATTTTTATTGTAGCATTTTTTGAGTTTTTAATTTTTAAAATAGACTTTATAATATTTTTAATTGTTTCATCATTAGATTTAATCGAAAAAGTTAAATTGCTATATTTTTTTTGAAGTTTCTTTTTTAATTTTATTGCTAAATTTAGTTTGTCTTTGCAAAGTGGATATAAAGCGTTTATATTTTTTAATTTTTCAATTATTTTTTGTAATCTATTTGTAATTTTTTTATAGTTAAATAAAAGATTTAAATTGCTTTCATTAAATGAATCAATATTTGTATTCTCGCACATAAATTTAGCGTTCTTGTATCTATTGATTTTAATTAAAACATAATATTTATCTTTTTTTTCTAATTTTAATACTTTATATTCGCTAAAAGTGATAGGATTTGTTTTTGTTTGTATATCAAGAAGAGTAGAGTTTGAGTAAGAATAAGTATCATCGCCTTTGTAGCTGTATTTTTTTGATTTATATATACTTTTTACAACTATTGAGATTTTAGAAGAAGCGTTTGCTAGTGCATAGTTTATAGCCTCTTGTTTGGTTTTGCCACTTCCTGTTGCATATATGAAATTTTGATTATCTGTATAAATTTTTTCATACCATTTAGGAGGTTTTGTAGTGCAAGAGATAAATATTATCATAATAAAAACAAATGCACTTCTCATCTAAAAATATCCCAAAAACTATATCTATAATTCATTTTAATGTAATCTCCTATTTTTGGAAGTTGAGTATATCTCTCAACTATTACCCAAGAGTCATTTTCATTTACTACATTGCTTATAATCCCTTCTGCGATTTTAACTTCTTCAATTATACTTTTTTTACTAAAAGGAAGTTTTACTATCTTTTTTTCATAAATATTGACTCTCTCTCCTTCTTTTGCTCCATTTGCTTTTCCTAAAGTTGTATGAAGTATGATTTTATCACCTTTTTTTCTTATTTCAAATATATATCCTTTAGGAGTAAAAAATTTATACAAACTATATTTGGCATTATTGATTGCTTGTTTTATGCTCTTTAAAATTACATATTCTTTTATATTTTCATAAAATGAGCTTGTAGCCCTATAACATCCTGATGTATAGATGGATTTATTCATCTTATAAGGCAGAGTAGTGTATATATTTATGTAACCGCTACTGCAGGCTTCGTATTCGTAATATCCTGGAATTTTATGAATTCTTCCTTTTTTATCTTTATAGTATGTAGGCGGTATATATCTTACATTATAGCTTATTGGATGGATATCTACTATAATTATGTAATCAGCTTGATTTAAATTGCTATTTGTAGCTTTTGCGTTTTCAGCTAATTTTATTTCATCTTTAATGCTAGATGCTCTATTTAAGATATTTACATATTTAGAATTAATTAATAAGTTTTCTAATATTTCTTTTGCTTTTTTTTCATAGAAATTGTTGTCTTTTGTGAAGATAATTACATTTGGTTTATATTGAATCTCCCTAAGAGATGGTTGTATTTTGGCTTTTTGTGCAATTATTGGGTGAAATTCATTTGGATTTATTTTTTGTGCACATCCTAAAAAAAATATTATTATCAAAAAACTTATAAAAAGTTTATACATTTTTTAAATTCATCTCCTCTATGTTTATATGAATTAAATTGGTCAAAACTTGCACAAGCTGGGCTTAATAGAGCAACTTCATTTTTTTTAATTATTTTTTTTATATCTTCAACTGCACTTTTAAGTGTAATAGATTCTTTAAAATCAATATTGTTTTCTTTTGCTAATTTTATAAAATTTTCTCTTTTTTCTCCAATAATATAAAGTGTAATATTTAAATTTTTCATATACTCAAATAATTCTTTAAAATTTTGTCCTTTATCAACTCCGCCAATTATTAAATGTATTTTTTTGTTTTTATACCTTTTTAAAGCATTTAATGTAGCATCTACGTTTGTTGCTTTAGAATCATCTACCCATAATATCCCTTTTTTATCTTTGATTTCTTCTAATTTATGGGGGTCTATTTTAAAATTTTTTAAAGATTTTTCTTTAAATGTTAATATTTTATATACTGCTTTTGCTAAGAGTTCATCAAGTAAAAAGGGTGTTTTAAATTCTGTTGATTTAATATCAAAATATGATATCAAATCTTCTTCATTTTCATAAAGTATTTTAAAAGCATCTGTTTTTGTATCAAACTCTTTTGGCATAATTACTATATCTCTTTTTGTCATTCTTTTTAGAGGAGATAATTTTGCATTTACATATTCTTTAAAATTTCCATGCCAAGAGAGGTGGTCTTTTTTTATTGGCAAAATTATAAAAATATTTGGTTTTGCGTATTTAGTATAATAAAGCTGAAATGAGCTAACTTCAATTACCCATTTTTTGTTTGGATTTAGCTTTGCAAGAGGAATTCCTATATTTCCTCCAATCTCGCTATCTTCTAATAAATGATGAATCATCTCAGTTGTAGTTGTTTTTCCGTTTGTGCCTGTTATCCATATTTGAAATGTGTTAGGATTATAAAAATAATCTAGCTCACTTATTAAATTTTTTGCTTTTTTTATTAATGGATGGTTTGGAGGAATTCCAGGAGATGTTATTTCAAGTTTTGATTTTTCTGGCTCAAATAGGCAAGATGGCAAAAGTTTATTGCCATATTTATCAAAACTTACTTCATTAAATTTATCATCAAAAATATGCCATCCACCACTTTTTGCTATTTCTTTAGTAGTAATACCATATCCAAATAGCGATTTCATTTAACAATTTCCTTTAAGGCTTCGCCTATATCACTTGAGAGTTTTATATTGAAAAATGGTAATTTTTTCTTAGTTAGAGAAATATTTATAAATTCTACTTTACCATTATATTTTTTCTTAATATCTTCTTTTACTTGAGTTAAATTTGATATTTTATCTACTAAAATTCCTTTTACAAGTGTTGCTATATAAATTTTACCATCTGCATATTTTTTTAGTGTATCAAGTGAGATGTTTCTATCTTGTGATACTACCTTTAAAAAGTTTTCATATGTTGGCAAAAGTAAATGTTTTTTTAAATATTCTTTATCCTCTTTAGTAAATTTTCTAAACCAGCTTACCGGCTCTTTGTATTTTCCAATAGCTAGACTATCTTCTTCTACTCCTATTTTATCAGCTAGTTTTTTAATCACAAAGTGAGGCATAATAACTCCAATGCTTCCAACTACTGCATTTTTATTAGCAATAATTGGTTTAATTGCGCTTATAATATAATATCCTCCGCTAGCAGCCATACTTTCGATATAAACATTAACTTTTTTGATTTTATTTATATATTTTAAATATGCATTAAATTCATCACTAGCACTAGGGCTTCCTCCAGGGGTATTAAAAATTAATAAAAATTCTTTGCAGTTTTTATCTTTTTTTAATTTGTCCATTTTTGACATTAATTTATCAATATATGAAGTAGTTATAGTTTTATTAATGTTAATTACAGCAATGTATGGTTTATGAAGAGGAGTTTTTGGAGCAAATGTTTTAGCAAAAAATGAGACTAAAATTGCAATTTCTGCTAAAATTAATAACAAAACTCCAAATATTACAATTTTTTCTTTTAATGCTTTTAGTTTAAATACTTTAAGCTCACTTTTTAATTTTTCACTCTCAAAATATAAATTACTTTTCATTATCAATATCCTTTATCTAATTTTAATACTTAAAATTGCAATTAAGTTAGTAATAAATGCAATTATCCAAAATCTAATTGTAATTTTGTTTTCATCCCATCCAAGTTTTTCAAAATGATGATGAATTGGAGCCATTAAAAAAATTCTTTTTCCAGTTTTTTTATAAAAACCAACTTGTAATATAACTGATATAGTCTCAAGAATAAATACAAAGCCAATAAAAATAAGTAAAATTTCACTTTTGGCAAATATTGCTAAGAGGGCTATAATAGCACCAATGCTTAAACTTCCACTATCTCCCATAAAAACTTCTGCTGGATTTGCATTGTACCATAAAAATCCAAGCAATGAGCCAATTAAAGCACTAGGTATTATTACAGCTTCACTAATTCCTTTTTCATAAGGTAAAAATAAATAGTGGCTAAAGATTATATGACCACTTAAATATAAAAGTATCATTAATGTAAAAAGTGAAAATATGCTAGGTACTGTTGCAAGCCCATCAAGCCCATCTGTTAAGTTTACTGCATTACTCATTCCAACTATTACAAAAGTCCAAAAAATTATTGCAAAAATTTTCATATCAAATATTGGATATTTAAAAAATGGAATATAAAGTTTTGTATCAAAATTGAAATATAAAATTAATGAAATAATAAAAGCCATAATTGTTTGGAGTAAAAATTTCTTTTTTGCGCTAAGACCTGCTTGATTGTCTTTATTTAGAATTTTTCCAATATCATCTATTATTCCTATACTCATAAATCCTATTAGAGTAATAAGAGATAATATTACGAATATATTGAATTTTGCACTAAATAAAATAGCTATAATAGCACTGGTTATAAATACAACTCCTCCCATTGTAGGTGTTTTTGATTTTATTTGATGATTTTCAGGAGCTAGGTTATATATCGGTTGAGTTATTTTATTTTTTGCCCATTTTATAAATTTAGGCATAGCATAAAGAGTTAAAAAAAAAGCAAGAAAAAATGCAAAAATTGCTCTAACAGAAATATAGTGAAAAAGGTTAATTCCAAAATGAGAATATAAAAAATATAACATAAAGTGCCTTTTTTTTGGATAAAATTGTATCAAAAAAATAAAAGGGGAATAAATGACATTTAGTGGTAAAAATGTATTAATAACAGGTGCTAGTCGTGGTATTGGAGCAGAAATTGCAAAAGTTTTAGCTAAAAATGGGCTTAAAGTTTGGATTAATTATAGAAGTAATGCCAACTTAGCGGACAAATTAAAAGAAGAAATTGAAAAAAATGGAGGAGAGGCTGCAGTAATTGGATTTGATGTAACCGATGAAAAAGCGTTTATTGATGCAATAAAAACGATAATTGATAGTGATGGTGAGCTTAGCTATTTAGTTAATAACGCCGGAATTACAAACGATAAATTAGCAATGAGAATGAGTGTTGAGGATTTTAAAAAAGTAATTGATGCAAATTTAACTTCTACTTTTATAGGATGTAGAGAAGCGCTTAAAGCTATGAGCAAAAAAAGATTTGGAAGTGTTGTAAATGTTGCAAGTGTAGTAGCTGAGAGCGGAAATATTGGACAAGCTAATTATGTAGCAAGTAAAGGTGGTGTAATTGCAATGACTAAAACATTTGCACTTGAAGGTGCTCCTAGAAATATTAGATTTAATGTAGTGACTCCAGGATTTATCGATACAGATATGACAAAAGATTTGCCAGAGAAGGTAAAAGAAGAAATTTTAAATAAAATTCCTCTAAAAAGACTTGCAAAACCAATAGAAGTAGCTAATGCTGTAGCATTTCTTTTAAGTGATGAAGCAAGTTATATTACAGGTGAGACTTTAAAAGTAAATGGTGGAATGTATATGTAGTTTGAATTGAATATGAAAAATATGTTAAAATGCCAAAGTAAAAAATTAAAAGGAGTTAATATGGCATTATTTGATGAAGTAAAAGAAGTTATAGTAGAGCAATTAAACGTAAGTCCTGATGAGGTAAAACCAGAATCAAGATTTGTAGAAGATTTAGGTGCTGATAGTTTAGATGTTGTTGAAATGATTATGGCACTTGAAGAAAAATTTGAAATAGAAATTCCAGATAGCGAAGCAGAAAATATTAAAACAGTACAAGATGTAGTAGATTATATCGAAAAACATAAAAATTCTTAATTTGCTCCTCTTTTGAGGGGTAATAAAAGTATGTTTAGGCATATTTTTATTACTTCTTAATAAAGGAAATTAATGAGAGTTGTAGTTACTGGTATTGGGATGATAAATGCAGTAGGTCTTAATAAAGATGAGAGTTTTAAAAATATTATTGATGGAAAAACGGGAATTGATAGAATAACTCATTTTGACCCTACTGACTTTGCTTCACAAATAGCAGGGGAAGTTAAAGGATTTGATCCAAAAACGATAATGAATCCAAAAGAGGTAAAAAAGGCTGATAGATTTATTCATCTTGGTCTTGCAGCTGCAAAAGAAGCGATGGAAGATAGTGGGTTAATAGAAAGTGGATATGATTCAGAAAGATTTGGTATAAGTGCTGCAAGTGGAATTGGTGGTCTTCCAGTAATTGAAAAAGCTAGTGTAATAGTAGAGACAAAAGGTCCAAGAAGAATCTCTCCATTTTTTATTCCAAGTGCACTTATTAATATGCTAGGTGGATTTACTTCAATTGAATATAAGTTAAAAGGTCCAAATTTAGCAAGTGTTACTGCATGTGCAGCTGGAACTCATGCTATAACAGAAGCTTTTAAAACTATAAAATCTGGAATGGCTGATAAAATGATGGTAGTAGCTGGTGAAGCGTGTATATCTCCTGCTGGTGTTGGAGGATTTGCTGCTATGAAAGCTCTTTCTACTAGAAATGATGAGCCTAAAAAAGCTTCAAGACCATTTGATGCAAAAAGAGATGGATTTGTAATGGGAGAAGGTGGTGCATGTCTTATTTTAGAAAAATATGAAGATGCTCTAGCAAGAGGCGCTAAAATATATGCTGAGATTATTGGAATTGGTGAAAGTGGAGATGCAAATCATATTACAACTCCAGCACCAGGAGGAGAAGGCGCATATAGAGCTATGAAAATGGCACTTGATATGGCAGGAAATCCTAAAGTTGATTATATAAATGCACATGGAACATCAACAAAATATAATGACCTTTATGAAACGATGGCAATTAAAAAAGTTTTTGGTGGTAAAGAAAACACTCCGCCTGTAAGCTCAACTAAAGGAGCAACAGGGCATTGTTTAGGAGCTGCTGGTACAATTGAAGCAGTAATTACTCTTATGGCGATGCAAAATAATATTTTACCTCCTACAATTAACTATGAAGAACCAGACCCAGAGTGTGACTTGGATTATGTACCAAATAAAGCTAGAGTTGCTGAAATTGATGTAGCTATGAGCAACTCTTTTGGATTTGGTGGAACAAATGGTGTTGTAGTATTTAAAAAAGTTAAAGGATAAAATTGGCAGTCCTTGATTTTGAAAAAAAAATAGAAGAGATTAAAGAGCAAATTGAAGTGGCAAAAATAAAAGGGGATACACATGCTGTATCTTCTTTGCAAAAAGATTTGGAAAAAGAGATAGATAAAACTTTTAAAAATTTAACTCCTTATCAAAAACTTCAACTTGCACGTCACCCTGATAGACCTCATGCAATCGACATAATTGAAAGAATAATGGATGAGAAATATGAGCTTCATGGAGATAGAGAATTTAGAGATGATACTTCTATAATTTGTTATATTGGGACAATAGATAATGAGAAATGTGTGGTAATTGGAGAAGAGAAAGGAAGAAATACAAAAGAAAAAATCAAAAGAAATTTTGGTATGCCTCATCCTGAAGGATATAGAAAAGCTTTGCGTGTTGCAAAATTAGCTGAGAAATTTGATTTGCCAATTTTGTTTTTGGTAGATACTCCAGGGGCATATCCTGGAATTGGAGCAGAAGAGAGAGGACAGAGTGAAGCAATTGCAAGAAACCTTTTTGAGCTCTCACGTATAAAAACTCCAACTGTTAGTGTTGTTATTGGAGAAGGAGGAAGTGGGGGAGCATTGGCAATAGGAGTTGCTGATAAGTTTGCAATGCTAAAATACTCTGTTTTTAGCGTAATTTCACCAGAGGGGTGTGCGAGTATTTTATGGGGAGATAATTCAAAAGCTGAAATTGCTACAAAAGCTCTTAAAATATCTGCAGAAGAGCTTAAAGAGCTAGGACTTATAGATGATATAATCGATGAGCCAAAAGAGGGAGCTCATAGAGATTACGATAAAACAGCACAAAATATCAAAAATTATTTTTTAACTCAAATTAAAGAGCTTAAAAAATTAGACAAAGATACACTTCTTCAAAAAAGATTTCAAAAATATTTAAATTATGGCTCATTTAATGAAAAATAAGGAGATTTAATGAAAAAAATATTAGCTAGTTTTGTTTTTTTAGGTAGTTTAATGTTTGCTCAAAATGCAAATATAAACCTTCAAATTACAAATTCAACTATTGGAGTATATGCTGAGGGTGGCATTACTCAAAATAATATAAAAGCAAGAGGATTTTTCTTGTATAATGATAACTCAAATAAACATAATTTTTATTTAGTAGGGCTTAAAGCAGAAGGAAATTTAATAGGAGTTGATTTAGATAATATTAAATTTTCTTTGATAGCAGATTTTGTGCACACTAAAGATAATTCTGCTATTCCAATTGGAATAGGAGTTTTTAGCTATATTCCAAATATTTCTATTCCAGTATTTATTAGAGCTGAGGGAGAGTATGCTCCAAAAGTTCTTAGTTTTGATGATGCTGATAGATTTAGCAGATTTGATTTTAGTGTAGGATATTCTCCTATAGTTAACGGGGAAATTTTTGTAGGTTATAGAAATTTAAGCTTTAATCACAATTATAACAGCGCAATTTATGGAGGAATAGGGTATAATTTCTAATTTCTTTATTCTTCTGTATTTAACTTACTTGACAAAAACTCACTAAAGTATTATAATTTTAGCTAAACAAAAAAAATTTAAGGAGAAAGAATGGCAAGAGTTGTAGGATTTAAAAAACTCGAATCTGTATTTAGAAAGGCAGCAGGAATTGATTTAGATAAATCAAAAGCTGATAGAATTACTGATATAATTGAGAAAAAATTTCATGATTTATTACTTGTAGCAGTAGAAAAAGCTGGATATAATGGTAGAGATATCATTATGGAGCCAGATATGCCTTTAACAAAAGGATTTGAAGAATCAATTAGAGAATTTAAAAAACTTGAAGAAGAAGTTGATATTCAAGATGTTTTAGCTTTCTTAGAAAAAATCCCACCTTTAAAATATCCAATTTCAGCAGAGCTTGAGGAGAAATTACCAGAGTATATTGGTGCATTAATGCTTATTATTGCAAGAGTGCTTAAAGAAATTGGAGCTGGAAGAAAACCATCAAGTGATGATATTGATAGATGTGAGAGAATTTTAGATTTAACTTTATAATCTTTTCTCTCTTTTTTAAAGGTAGCAAATGAGCAATAAAAAAATAGGTTTTTGGGAAGCGTTTAGCATAGGTGTAGGCGGTATGGTTGGAGGCGGTATTTTTGCCGTTTTAGGTCTTACAATTGATTTAGCAAAAGGGGCAGCTCCGATTGCATTTTTGATAGCAGGTTTTTTAGCTTTAATTACTGCTTATTCCTATGCTAAACTCTCAGTACGTTTTCCAAGTGAGGGCGGTACAATTGAATTTATAGTAAGAGCATTTGGAAATAATACTTTTTCTGCAATTGTTAATAATCTTTTACTGATGAGTTATGTTGTAATGTTAAGTCTTTATGCGTATGCATTTGGAAGTTATGGCAGTGCACTTCTAACAGGGCATGAAATTCCTTGGCTTCATAAATTACTTGCTGCAAGTGTAATAATGTTTTTTGTTTTTATAAATTTAATGGGTGCTTATTTGACAGGAAAAGCAGAAGATATTATGGTGTTTTTAAAAGTAGCTATTTTAATGGTGTTTATAATAGCTGGTCTTAAAACATTTAATCCTGAGCAGTTAAAGCCTCAGTATTGGTCTGAGCCAATTTCAATTATTACAGGTGGTCTTATAATATTTTTAGCATATGAAGGATTTGAGCTTATTGCCAATGCTGCAAAAGATGTAGAAGACCCAAAAATTTTGCCAAAAGCTTTTTATGCAAGTGTTATTTTTGTTATTTTTTTATATGTATCTATTGCAATAGTTACTCTTGGGAATGTGCCTTTTGAAGTAGCAAAAAAGGCAAGTGATTATGTATTAGCTATTGCTGCAAAACCTTCTCTTGGGGAATTTGGATTTGTTTTAATAGGCATTGCTGCATTGCTTTCAACTGCTAGTGCTATTAATGCAACAATATATGGAGCTGGAAGAGTAGGGTATTTGGTTGCAAAACTTGGAGAGATTCCAAGAACTTTTGAAGAAAAAATAAAAAATGGCTATGAGGGTATGATAATAATTGGGCTTCTTGGTATTATTTTTGCAATTAGCTTTAATGTAGAAAATATTTCAATTGCTGGAAGTCTTGGTTTTTTGATTGTATTTTCTCTTGTAAATCTTGCAAATTATAAGCTTTATAAAGAAACAAAATCAAATAAGTATATTTCGTTAATTGGATTTATTTTAACTTCTATTTCTGCAGTTATTTTAGTAGGATATAACGCAATTCATAATCCTTCAAATCTTGCAAATGCAGCTATTGCTATTATTGGTGTAGCGCTTTTTACTATTATTTATATGAAAATTGAGCATACTAAACTTAAAAAATATCTTGATAAAGATTTAGAAGAAAGAGAAACTTCAAAATAGGAGGACTAATCCTCCCATCTTCTAAAACCAAATTTTAAACCTCTGCCAAATCTTCTACCATAACCACGTCCTCTGCCATAGCCTAAACCTCTGCTACAGCCTCTTCCAAATCTTCTGCCATAACCAATTTCATTTTCATTAAATTTAATTTCTCTCATTTCACCCTCTTTTAAAAACTCTTCAATATCTTTATTTTCAGTTTGAATAGCTTTAATACCTTCTATTGCTAAGTTTCTTAGCATACCTTCTCCAAAATCTCTTGCTACTAATACATCTACTCCAGCTTCAGCTAGAAGTGGTGGAATTACTCTACCTGTGCCAAGCCCTCTATGAGCTTCTTTATTCTTAAGCTCAATTCCTTCTTCATGAATTTTCTTTAATACAGGATTTTCAATGTAAAATCTCTCACCTGTGTTAGTATCTACAATTAAAAATCCTTTTGCAAGCCCTATGTGGTTTGCAATTGTTTTTTGATTGTTAGTTGGAAATGCAACTTTCATTTTACCCTCCTTAAAAGTTTTGTATTTCTATTGCTTTGCCTAAAATTAAAGCATTTGCGATTTTTTTCCTAGCAGAATTTAAAATCCTGCTAAATGTAGGACGTGATACTTCCATTTCTCTTGCTGCATCTTCTTGATAAAGACCTTCAAAATCCGCAAGTCTTATAGCTTCTATTTCATCTTTACTTAAGAATTCATAATCTAGTGAATGTCTTGGCACACCGCAAGGTTTAAAGCAATTGTGATTGAATTTTCCTCTAATTCTTCTTCTAACTCTTTTTGGCATTTAAGCTCCTTTTGAGCATATGTTCAATAAAATTATACAACTTTTTTGAGCATATGTCAAGAAAAATAGTGAATGTATGAGGAAAGAGGGAATAGGGAGAAGGAAGGAGGGAAGAGGAAGGAGATATGAGGAATGGAAAATGTGTAGTGTGTAGAGTTGATTTTAAGATGCTAGAATTAAAGAGAAGAAGTACGAAATTTTAATTGAATGAGAAAAATTTATTTAAGTAAAAAGTATAAAAGTAAAAAATTTAAAAAAAGTGAAATAAAAAAAGCTATTTTATATGCTTTTAAAGGCTCTCTTTCAATTAACGGTTTTGTTTTATCAAAATAAGGTTTTACTTTTTGTGGATTAACAAGCTCAAAAATCATTTCAGAGTAGTGTTTGTATCTTTTATCTGGGTCTATTTCAATGGCTCTCATTATAATGCTATTTAGCCACTCAGGAATTTTTGGATTTAGTTTATTTGGAGCTTTTGGTGTTTTAAATGTAGGATTTGAAAAAGGCTCAATCTCTCCATATGGAAGTTTTCCGCTCAGGGCTTCATATAGAGTAACTCCAATAGAAAAAATTTCTGTGCTTTCATTAATTAAAGAGTCTTTAAATCTCTCAGGTGCAAGATAACTTGGAGTCCCCGCTTTTGTATTGATTGAATAAATCTCAGTTATATTTCCAAAGTCAATTATTTTAAAGAGTAATTTATCTTTTCTTTTGGTAATTATTATATTTTCTGGTTTTATATCTCCATGCACTAAATCAAATTTTAATAGATACTGCGAAGCATTAAGCAAGGTTTTTGCTAGGTTTATTGCATCATCAATATGAAGCGGTTTTTTATATTCTTTTAAATTTACTCCATCAATATATTCTTGGATGTAATATCTAAAAGACCTTTTTTTAGGAATTACAGCTTTTGGAAAAAATCCGGCTTTTAGTCTAACTGCATTCCATGCTTCTTTTATGTATTGGTCTAATAGAGTTTTATCATATTTAGCTTCAATAGGTGGAAATTTCATCACGTATTTTTTATTTTTTTTCTCAACTAGCCATGTTCGATTATTTTGAATAAGAGGTTTTATAAGTTTATATCCATCAATAATTTGCTCTTTTTTTAGATTTTCTGGAATTTCAAGCTCTAATTTTTTGAGTTTATTTATTGGATTAATTTCTTTTAGTTTTATCACTATTGCACTTGTATCATCTGGGAGGTTATCATTTGTCTTTTTTGAAGCGGCTTTAACTAAATTATAAGCTCCTAAATCCATTAATCTTTTTATCTCATCTTCATCTAAAATATTATATAGCCCATCAGAGCATAATAAAATTGCATCATCTTTTTGAAGGTTATTTTCAAAATAATGAATATTAATATCTTCTTTCATTCCGATAGCTTCAAGGAGTATATTATCTTCGCTATGCTCTTTTGATAAAATAGTTAAAGTATCATCTCTTTTTAGATAAATTCTGCTATCTCCTACATTTGCTCCATATAATCTATCGTTTTCTATTACAACAAGGGCAAGGGTTGTGAGTAGTTCTTCTCTTTCATAAAGAGCTAAACTTTCATTATAAAGAATTTTATTTATTGAGCTTATTGATGTTTTTATAAATTTTTCCATATCCCAAGATTTTATTCTATTTGAAAAATTATTCATTAGATATTTAACAACTCTTTTAGCAGCCTCTCTTCCACCCTCAGCACTTCCAACACCATCACAAAGAATAGCTACTATTAAATTATCAAACTTTTTAACTTCTAAATAATCATCTCCTATTAAATCTTTGCCTTTAGCAAGAGAAAAAGAAGTAATCAAATTCTCCCTCCTGCAACTGCTCCCCAAGTAGTCCTCCATCTAGTTTTTACTAAAGATAACCCAACAATTGCAACTAATACTACACTTGCAAAAATAATAAATCCAGCGGAATAACTTCCAAATGTAACTTTGCTCCATCCAAGTGTTTTAATTAAAGTAGTTCCCCCAAGTCCTCCAGCAGCTCCAACAATTCCTGTCATAATTCCCATATCTTTTCCAAATCTTTGAGGGACAAGTTGAAATACTGCGCCATTAGCCATCCCAAGATTTGCCATAATTATTGCAATTACAAAAAGTGTTGCATAAAAAGGTAAATGTGCAATTGCTGTAATTAGTGCTCCAGCCGCCACCATAGAATAAAATAAATAAAGAGCTCTAACTCCTCCGTGTTTGTCAGCTAAACTTCCACCAACTGCTCTAAGTACTGCTCCTGCAAAAATCAAAATAGCACCAATATATCCAGCTATTACTTTTACATTTGTTTCATTTAGATAAGTTTTTCCAAATTTGAGCATCTCCTCATAATAAGTATCCATCAAATATACTTTCATGTATGAAGCAAATCC